>Ga0210057_1003745_pt1 | contig 20759 bp, 18 predicted proteins | sample CryGeyCG2114_010_2_FD_183968 | JGI IMG/M metagenome (GOLD analysis project Ga0210057, IMG submission 183968) | Groundwater microbial communities from aquifer - Crystal Geyser CG10_big_fil_rev_8/21/14_0.10 (SPAdes) (version 2) | ecosystem: Environmental > Aquatic > Deep subsurface > Groundwater ...
TGAACGAAATAAGTATTCGTACATTTTGAATTTCGTTCACTATTCAGCAAATGAGATCAAATGTACGAAAATTAATCTCATTTGCTATATAATGTCGTTTACTATCCTAGTAACGGACAACAAGTATATCTTATTTATGTCCGTTACTATTAACATGAAAAAACATAACCTATCTCAATGCCTTTATCCTCTACAACAAAGTCTTTTGAACAACTTGCTGTAATTGTATGCCATAACTCTCCTTCTCTTGCAATAAAAGGCATGTCTGTGAAAATAATTGTTCCTCCAGCTGATTCTAAAGATATTCTGAAATCTTCAATATTATTTAAATTAGTCTCAGAAATTCCATATGATGTTATGAAATTATCATAATTATGTCTTAGATAGTATTGAAGTTCATAATTTTTTAGTAAATAAATTGGCTCATTTAATTTATTATTCATTGCATAGTTTGAAAGTTCTTTAATGCCATCACTGTAATTTGGACTTGTTAAGTGAAATGCGTATTCTTCCGCAATAATAAAATTATAACCTATGCCTATGCTAATAAAAAGAATGAATAAAAATGATGCAGTTTTCTTATTTTTTGTGAATATTAGGCAAATAAACAATGTTGTTGAGGATATAAATGTAATAAAAACAATTGCAAAATTCAATACAAAACCTGAATTATCTGTTTCAGTAAATATTGGCAGAGAAAAATTGATATTCAAATTGCTTAATTGATATATTGGATTTTTTATGCTTTCATATGATACAATGACATTATTTTGGTTAATGAAAACGAATGCAATGAACATCATCACACTGCACACTCCTACAAAAAGCCATTCCTTCTTCCCAAACTCATATTCCTCTACCTTTGTGGCAATATACTTTGCACTCAGTATCGCAAGGCTAGGAATGGTGATCATCAAATATCGTGTTCTATCAAGATTTGGCGGGGTGATGATGAAATAAAATAATACACTCACTATAATCAAGAGCATGAAGATTCCTTCCTGCTTCCACTCTTTTTTTGTCATCATTGACAACAATGGAAAAAACAAAAGCAATGGTCCTGTCCAGAGAAGAAGCTTGAAGATGGAAAATACTGTCATAAACCAATAGCTGTAGTCTGTTGTTGACTCTCTTTCTATTACTACGTCCTTTATTCTGCTTATAATTGCATCAGTATTTTGGCTATTATTGTAAATTATATCAAGGATAGGAAAAATGCTCCATACTACAAGTGCAATGAGACATATTATTGCACTATTCTTTATTCCGTTAATCACCTCTTCTTTTATAGAAGCATTCTCTTTTGCTTCTTTCATCCTTTTCCAGATTGTATATCCATAATATAGTCCGCATATAAGAATAAGCAACACTCCTGTTTCTTTGCTGAGCATGGTTAAACCAAACGCAATTCCTGTCGCTATCTTGTCTTTTGTCTGGTTTGTTTCCAAAAACATGACAAAAAAATATATTGTGCAATAAAAAAAGAATGTAAACATGCCTCCATCAGAACCGCTGTTCATCTGTGATGCACGAATATGCCATGCGGAAAATCCGACAAGCAGCGCTGCAATCCATGCAGCTTTTTGTCCATTTATTTTTCTTGCCAAAAAATAAACCAGTGAAATACTCAATGTCGCAAAAATAATCGATGTCAAGCGCATTGTCTTGTTGGTCAATGAGAAAATCTCTGTTATGAGGATGTCAGACCACACGGGAAGAGGGGGATGACCATTCTCTCTAAAGAAAAATCGATTCTCCTCTGCCAATCCAGCAAAAATATAATCATCACCAAACAAGCTTCTCTCTGCTATCATTACTTGGCTTAAAAATATAAATGTAATCAGTATTATTAAATAAATGGAACTCTTCATTTTCTCAATGTACCTTGGTGCTCTTTTTTTGCCCTAATTATTGATATAATCATGGGGACATATTTTTCTGGTATATCAAACCCAAGAATAGGAATGTTCCCTTGTAATTGGATCTTCTTAATACTCACTTCCTTGAATCCACACTTCATTAGTAAATCTTTAAGTGTCTTTTGTGAGTGTGCAAATACTAATGGGAACTTAATTATTTTATAAATTAATGATAGAAATGGATAAAGGATTATTTCAATTCTTTCTATTATTCTTGAAGGGCAATTTTCCAGAATGAACATGCTCCCCCCCGGTTTTAGCACACGATATCCTTCTTTGAATGATTTTTCAATATTGAGCAGTGTCTTTTTATGACTTTTTTCTGCCAGATGATGTATTAGTGATTGCATGATTACCATATCAACCGATTCTTTTGTCAAGCCTATTGATGTGCAATCCCCCATCACAAAATAAGTGTTTCCTTCTTTTTTCACATTTGATTTTGTGATATCTAAAAGAATTAGTCTCTTACAGAGTGATCTATCATAATTTATAATTCCTCCACTTCCTATGTCTAAAACTCTCCCTTTTAGATCTTGGTTTATATTTGCTGCAACAGAAGAATATAACTCATCGTACTTTATAGTTGCTTCTTTATAATGTGCAGGTAATTTATCAAAATATTTTTGTGTATTCTTTCTCTCAGTATTATCTCTTTTTGTAAATTCCATAAAAATTTGCTCCGTATGGAAGAGGTATATTATTTTTAACAAATAAATTATTCTCCATCTCTAAAATTTTTAATATAATATAGTTTAGTGTTTTGCTGACTTTCACTTCATGTAATCTTGCTTCTTTATTTTTATCTTTTAACTTAAGTATAGCAATTGGCAGAAAAAGAATAAAGTTCCAATGGCTCAAGAATATTTCTTGAAATTTAAACATCTTTTTTCTAATTTCTTTATTTGTGTACCTCCTAAAATGAAGTAATGCCTTGTCATGGCTGCTGTACAACCACTGATATGAGGGTCCAGTTATAAATAACATTCCACCTGGTTTTAAAATTCTTGCAGCTTCGTCCAGTGCTTTTACATCATCTTCGATATGCTCTAGTGAACCAAACATGCATATGACGTCAAACTCTGAAGCTCTTATCGGAAGGGTCTGTGCGTCTGCAACCATCTTTATCTTATGACCTTTATAATTCTTTAATGGTCTGTAATCAATATCACTCAAATAAACTGTGCCATGTTTCGTTAAGATGGCAGTATCTTCAGCAGTACCACAACCTATATTTAATATTTTTATTGGTTTTGTATAATTTATTCTTGTTAACATTATATCTTTTAGTTGATTATCTGCAATATCCCAAAAAGAGTCTCCGTTTTGGCCTTCTTCATATGCTTTATAGTCCATATTTTCCCCACCCACACTCCTTATTTATACATATACCTACCTGATTCAGTTCCCTTGCATGTTTTCCAGGCACTATTTTTGACTTGCATATTGGACACCTTCTTAATAGAACAGCATTATACAAAATAAGCATTGTATTTCCTACTCTTTTTGTTAGTTTAATTATGCTTAGGTCTCTTTGCCGTTCTCTGTAAGAAAATTTTTTGATATCTCGCTTTAGTTCTTTTCGCAATGCAAGCACTTCTTTTATTGTTTCCAGCACTACTTTTGGCTTTGGTACATTAAGGCCAGCAGGCATCTCAAACCGTGCTTTTCCTGCAACTCTTGGATAATGGGTTACTCCAACCTGCGTAATTTTGTAGCCTGCGATTCTCGCACGACCAAGCATTTCTCCTGTCATTACTCCTGTTGTTGCAGTGATTTTTATCTTGTCAAATATTTTCTTTTTCACCAATCGAAACGCGCAATCAATATCTTTTTCTTTTATTGGGAACAACAATCGCATCAATATGTTGTATATTCCTGATGCCCAAATTCTTCCTTTCGCGTCCTGCCTATCAATGCGATATCCTGTAATAATATCATATTCATCGATATAAGGTAGAAATCTTTTTATTTCATCAATATCAAATTGATTATCAGAATCTGCATAAAAAACCATATTATACTTTGCAGCTTCAAATCCAATTAAATATGCTGAGCCAACTCCTTTTCTTTGTTTTGGCTGGATAATAAGCTTAACTCTTTTATCTCTTTTTTCATACTCTTTAACAATTTCTTTTGTTCTGTCAATTGTGCCTTCATAAACTATAATGAGTATTTCCCAATTTTTGGCGTACTTCTCTAATGCTTTTTTTGCAGAATCTATGCAATCAGCTATATTCTCTTCTTCGTTATATGCAGGAAAAAATGCACTTATTTTGTTTATAGGTTTGTTGCCTTCCATATTGTTGGTAAAACAGCACTTTATTTAAAAATCTTGTGAAGACTTATTCACTAGAATCCAGAACTTTTCTCTTTTTTAAGCATACCTAACACAACTTTGGCACCTTGCATATTTCTTTTTATATCATTCCATGACTTTATTTTTGACAGTCTTTTTATCATATATTTAGGCCGCATATAAAATTGTCTAAACGCTTTCTTATGCATAGCCATTAATTCTTTCCTGTCTTTGTAGCCATGCGGAACAAATACTGGAGACCATCCATGATAATCTTCAAATGATTTATCCAATGTCCCCCATTTTTCATAAGAATCCCAGAGCTGTGTACCTGGGTAGGGAGTTGTAATTGAAAATTGGGCATAGTCAGGTTCAAGCTCAATTGCTAGATCTATTGTTTTCTGAGCTTTTTCAGGGGTTTCTCCAGGTAGACCAATCATAAATGACCCTCTTATCTCTATGCCTGCTTCCTGTGTCCATCTGATTGACTGCTTCATCTGATCTACAGTCATCATCTTTCTTATATTTTTAAGCAGTTCATCATCTCCTGATTCAATTCCATAAAATATATTCCAGCATCCTGCTTTTTTCATATGCTTTAATAATGGAAGGTCCACAAGATTTAAGCGGGTGTAGCAACTCCAAACAATTTTTTCTTTTTCTAGTGCATCACATAGTTTATGGGTCCAGTCTTTATTTAATGTCAATATATCATCCCAAAATGCAATCTCTTTTACTCCATATTCTTTTTGCATTAATTTAATCTCCCCAATAACATTTTCTACTGATCTTTGCCTGAATTTTCCAAGAGCATCAAAACAGAAGGTGCATGTGTAAGGGCAACCTCTAGAAGTTACCATATGTGTAACATAAGGTGTTGTCTTGTAAGCGTTTGGCAGAGAAGTATATTTTTTCATATCAAGAAGATGTCTTGCTGGATATGGCAGGACATTTAAATCTTTTACTTTTTCACATTCTACTATCTTTTCTTTCTTATATTTTGGTAGGTCTTCAAGTATCTCAACGATTTTGTTATCAGCTTCATCTACAAGGACTATATCAACTTCCATCTCTTTGGCAACTTCCTTAGGCATTATTGTTGCATGTGGTCCGCCAATCATTATTGTAATATTAGGTGATTGTTTTTTTATCTCTGTGCATATACCTTTTGTTACTTTTGCTAATGATGTAATAGCTGCTAAACCAACAACTTCTGGCTTAAAAGAATTTATTTCATCCATAATATGATTTATTCTGTAATCATTGACTGGACAATCCATAATGCGAACTTCATGCTTTGCTTTTTCAAGAACAGCTGCCATATAACAAAGGCCTAAAGGAGGGAGAAATCCACCTACATTACCTATATTGTGGCTGTACCTTGCTTTAAGATTTTGGGGGGGAAATATTAGCAATACTTTCATTTTTATAACCTATTGTTTTTTAAGATTAAGTTCATCATCCTGCACATAAGGAATTCCAAGATGCAGTGCAGTATATGCTTTCTGTAGCTCTCTTGCTAAATATGCTGCATGATCTGCTCTATCTATTATTTTTTCACGCAGAACTGTCTGATAAATATCAATAGGTTTTTTCCCAGAAACTTTTACTTCTATTTTATTCTTGCTATTACAAAATCCTGCTTCTATCATTTTTTTTTCAGGAACTATCCTTATGAGAAAATAACCTTTTTTATCAAGCACAAGCTCTTTGTCTTCATCATACCCTGCTTCTATTTCTCTATAATCTTTTGTTTCTTCCAGTTTTGTATTTACCATACTTTCTTTTGTTTTAATATCAATAACTTCAATTACATTTACTGGACATTTTTCTGCAGCCTCTATGATTTTTGCAGCCGTTTCTTCATCACAGGTTAATTCTCTTACTTGAAATTCTCCTTCATTCTTGGATTCTTTTAAATCTGCTTTTATCCCTTCTCTCTTAAATATTTCAGGAGCAATGTCTGTGCATTTGAATACTCCTGCACAGCCTTTTTTGTTGTATTTTATTCTAATTCTTTTCATTTTAGTTAATTTTCTGGATTTTGTTTTTCTTTATAAAGATACTCATAATATTTAGCATATATAAGAAAATGGTATTGCGCTGCCATTACACACCAAATTAATCCCCTCTTTCCCTTTAACCAAAGTCCTTTTCTTATAAATAACCATAAAAAGTATATGCAGGGTTCAATAATCATTCGTGCAACAGTTTCAGTTTTGCTTAATCGCTTTCCTGTAGCTTTTATACTCTCAATCTCTCTCGTAGTATATTCATTATTTTTATTTATTCTATCTTGAATTGTTTCATATTTATCAGACTCGTGATTAATAATGTGTTTAAGCTTTCCAATTGCACCGCTTACTATTAATCTTTCATGAATTAGCTCCTTATATTTAACTTTCTCTTTTTTATACAATCTTATTATATATGATTTCATTAACGGTTTCTTTAGAAAATATTCTTGTCTTGTTATTATAAATGCGGAATGCTTGTTTAATTCATCTTCATTATTTAGAATTTTTTCAATTTCATTCTTTAATTTATTAGTCACCACTTCATCTGCATCAATCTCTAAAATCCACTCATTTGTGCATTTGTTTATAGCAGCCTGCTTCTGATCTGCGTAATCTTCAAACTTTTTTTTGTATACTTTTTTAGTGTATTTTTTTGCAATATTGGTAGTTTTATCTGTACTTATACTATCAAGAACCACAATCTCATCTGCCCATTTTATATGCTCTAAACAACGAGCTATCTTTCTCTCTTCATTTTTTGTTATTACAAACACTGATAATTTTTGTTTCATTTTCTTGATATTATTTTATTATTTATCCAATTGTCTGAACAATTGCATCACTGTATGGGATATTTCCATTAATAAATAATAGACACATTATAAATATTATGAATAATAATGTTAGAATAAACAAACATAACTTTTTTTGTTTTTTTGATATTTCTGTATTATTGTAATTCCTAGTTAAAAATAATATAAATGGAAGCATTAGCAAGGCGAGCAGGATAAGGATCTCAACTTTTTTTGTTGCAATGTCTTTTTTTAGATATTCAAGAGAACTCCCTCCTGAAGCACATTCTTTGTTAAATGGTATTCCATTGAGTCTTAATGTGCTTGTTATTGAATTTGCAGTAAACTTATCTTTGCTGCATATGTCACTATAATTATCATAATAATAAACATACATTTTTTCAATCATATACATACAATCTGATTCTTCTTTGAACATAAAATAACTGAAATGCCAGCCTTCCTCTGTCAACCAAACATTGTTTGAAACAGCCACCTGACAAAATTCAGCAAGGGTTTCATTGTTTACATTAGCAATAATACGTTCAGAAATAGCCCATTCAGGCGGTCCAAAAATTATAAGGCTGTATTTACCTGCTTCTATATCTTTTATTATTTCTTTCTCTTTATCATTTAGATTGTTTGATACTGGATCATAAACTATGTTCTCTCCAAGCAGGTCTTGATAACGGGGAAAGCCCCATATGTCAGGATGAGATTCCATATATTTCTTTGACAAATAATCTACTTTTTCGTAAGGTATGTTTGATCCAAGAGACACAAGTGTTCTCTTGAATAAACTAGGATCTGATTCAATTAGAACTCTTCCATCTTGTTCAGGGACAATACTATACCCATAATGAATTTGTTTTATTAATTCATCTTTTTCCTGCCAGCCATTTGTAAATCTGTCTATTATGTTTAATTTATCAATGTAACTCAAATCATCTTTAAGATGAAATGGGCTGGTGTATAATCCAGGAAATATGAGGACCATAATAATAAATGCCATATATATTTGTCTTTTTAGAGGATTAACAAATAACTGCCTCAATCTTAATATCATTAAAACTGAGAATGGCATAATTACTGACCAGTACCTTAAACCACCAACAAAATCAATTCCAAATGCTCTGGCTATAAGGAGCATTGATATAAAAAATACCGGGCCGCTTAAAAGAGAATAAAACTTCTTCTCTTTTATAAAAAGATATGTTGAAATTACTGAAATAGATATTAATAAAACATAAATTAAAGAAATATTAACAATGTCTGGAGTTATCATAAGTACAAATGCTTCAAAGAAAGATCTTTCAATAACTTGGTTTGTGAAGATATGCAATGAGTAAACCCAAAAGTAATTATACAATCTTGTTAATATAAAAAATCCAATAATTATTGGAACAAATATCTCTAAATAATTAAAAATTATTTTTCTATTTGGTTTTATCTTTATCTTTTTATCTTCAATAAATATTGTCTTGGAATAATATAAATACCATAACAGTAAAAATCCAATCTGTATTATTACATTTATTTTTGAAAGCATGGCAAATAACAGGAAAATTCCGCAGAAATAATTTTTGTATTTATCTTCTCTATAAAATAGAAAATAATATGCACAAAAAAAGAAAAAACTGTTCAATATGGCTTCAAGATCAGTAATTGTATTTATATAAAATAATAACCAAAACAATAATCCTGGGAAAAAATAATCAGTTATACCTAGTTCTTTTTTTACTACTCTCATAAATACCCAAAAGAACATAATTGTTATTAATGTTGAAAATATAACTGTAGCTATTTGCACATATTCTCTCCCAAAAACAGAGTCCAATGCATATAATATGTAAAAGGGAATTATTGCGCCTTCACAGTGCGGTTGACCTGTCCATAAAATTCCTTCATGCATATAATCAAGGCAAATGCTCCAGGTTTCCCTATATCCAATTGCACCATGATAATCAAGTGTTTTGTAAAGAAGAAATCCAATTATAATTATCAAAAATAAGATTTTTAATAGGTCTCTTTTTTTCTTTTCCATAATCATTATTTCTTTGCAAAAGTTATAACAAATGATCCATATTTCTCTCTTAATGGTTTGATAAAATTTACTATTCGCTCAATTGTGTTATATAAATATACGCCGTAATAAAGAGGAAATGGGACTAATTTCTTGAAATATCTAATATCAAATGTAATATTTGCTGTGCTTTCACATTTTATTTCACTAAATCCTGCTTGTTTTAGCTCTTTATGGATATCTTCTGCTTTAATTAATACTTCATTCTCTGTTTTTTGTGTTTTTATGCCCAGTAGTTCTCTGTAAATCCATATTATAAAATTATAATGATTTGGATCGAATGCAAAAATCCTTCCTTCTTTTTTTAGAATCCTATGCGCTTCTTTGAAAACTTTACTTCTATCTGGAAAATGATGCAATATCCCTCCTAAAAATATTATATCAATACTGTTCTCTTTGATGCTTGTATTCTCAATATCCTTAACTTCAAAATTTATTTTTTCACCATATTTATCTTTACATATTTCTATTGATTTATTTGAAATATCTATTCCTGTAACTTTTAAATTATATTTTGATAATTCATTTGAGAATTCTCCTGTGCCGCAACCCATATCAATTATGCTTTCATTATCTTTAGGTTTAACAGATACTTTAAATAATTTAAATATAGATCTTTGGCCTTTTTTATTGAATGTGACCCATGGAGAAATGCTGCTTGCATTATCAAAAAATTCTTTCTCAGCATTTTTGTTTTGCATTTTGTTTTATACCTTAAACAGTGTTTATCTAAATAATTTTGTTTTTATTAGAAACAATGGTATTATAATGCCATCTCTGATAAGCTTAACATTTGTTATTCCGCGCTGTCTTCCTTTGTAATTTACGGGTACTTCTACTATTTTATAACCTTTTTTCTGAGCCATTACAGCTATTTCAGGTTCGTAGCCGAAGTGATTGCATTGGATATTAATGTCTCTTATAACATCACTTTTCCAAGCTTTGAATCCTGCATTAACATCTGTTAATCTTTTTCCGCTAAGCAGTGATGTGAAGCCGGAAACAACAAAATTTGCTAGATGTCTCATTCTTGTTAAAGATCCTTTTTCAACTGTTGCTCCACTTACAAATCTTGAACAGAATACAATGTCTGCTTTATTATCCAGTATTGGCTGTATCAATTCTGGAAGTTCTTCAGGGGGAAATTGTGAATCTGCATCAACCTGTGCCATTATTGATTTGGTTGCTTCTTGAATTCCAACTCTTATTCCATGTCCTTTTCCTTTGTCGTTTTTATTATGCACAATGATCATGTTAGGATATTTCTTTTTTTCCTCTACAGCTATCTCTATTGTTCTGTCATTTCCTCCTTCTACAAGAATTAATTCGGAGTTTGGAAGAGTTTTGTATACTCTTTGTATTGTTTCTCTTATATTTTTTTCTTCATTGAATGAAGAGATAATCACACTAATTTCAGGATATTGAAATTTTTTGCTTTCAGTTTTTTTTGCTTTTCGAATTTTTGTACTTTTTTTTACTGTTTTTCTTTTTCGAGTTCCTTTTTTAGCCATGTGACAACCTCTTGCAATCCTTCTTCAAACTTAATTTTTGGCACCCATCCAAGCATTGTTTTTATTTTTGATGTGTCCGGCACCCTTCTTTTTATATCATACATGAAACCAGGAACAAATTTTACTTTAAATTCTTCAGTTTTTTCGCATACTTTCCAAACCATTTTTGCTAATTCAATCATTCTTGTTTCTTCTGCAGTTGCAATATTGAAATCCTGATTTTCTGCTTTTTCTGAGAGTGCAACAGTAATTATTCCATCAGCAAGATCACTCACATGAGTAAAACATCTTGTCTGCTGACCATCTCCTAGAAGTTCTAAAGGATATTGACCTTGCAAAACTTTTTTGACAAGATCAGGAATGACATGCGAGTAACCTATCTCTTCTCCAGGGAACTCATTAATACCATATGCATTAAATGGTCTGCATATTGAATAAGGAAGTTTGTATTCATCCCAAAATGCCTTGCAATACCATTCTCCTATTAGTTTTGAAAATCCGTATGCTGAAATTGGCGGAGGAATGTTTTCTATATCTTTTTCTTTACTTGGGAAAGATTTTGTAGATTCAAAAACCATTGAAGATGAAACGCAGACTATTCTTTTAATCTTGTTTTTTACAGCAGCTTCAAACACAGAAGAATAAATTTTATTATTTTCACTTAGAATTGTTGCAGGGTATTTATGGAAATATCCAATCCCTCCTATTTTTGCTGCTAAATTAATGCAAATATCAATATCTTTGAATGCTTCTATTGTTGCTTGTTTATCTGTTAAATCAACCTGCAAGAATTTATACCCTTCTTTCACAGAGCTTTCAGGCTTACTTAGATTATCTGCAACTGTAACTTTATGCCCCTTATTAATAAGCTGTTTGACAACCTCGCTACCTATGAATCCGCACCCTCCTGTGACTAAAAATCGCATATATATCCCTAAATTATGCTACTAGGCTTTCTTTTATAAAGTTTGTTTCTTTACAGGCAGTTTTCTTCACAAGATATAAAAAGCTTCTATCTAAATCTCTTTAATATGAAGACTAAGGAGAGTTTAGAGAAAAATAATCATGATAAAACTAATGAAATAAGTCTTGATTATTCTAATATTTCTGCTTTTCTCAGAAAACACTATATCTTGATATTTTTGCTAATTTTTATGATATTTGGCTTTTATCTTCGCTCTTACCACATGGATTTTCCAGTTATAGGATATCATAACATGAAGGAGAATCAGTATCTTCCATATACTGAATTTATGTACAATGCAGATGATTTTTTGGATTATTTTAGGACAGAGACATATTGGATAGGTACTCAAGAACATGGTTATTTTACACAATATGAATTCCCTCTTATTCCATGGCTTATACTTGTTTTGTGGTTGATATTTGGTGTTAAACTCTGGGCAGCGAGATTAGTTATTATACTATTCTCTGTTGCAAGTATCCCTGTTCTTTATTTAGTGGGAAGAAAGCTGACAGACAATAAGTTTATTCTTTTGACAACATGCTTATTTTTTGCTATAATGCCTATTAATATCTTTTTTGGTCGGAATGTTCAGCCAGAAGCTCCTGGGTTGTTTTTTATATTATTTGCATGGTATTGGTTTTTTTGTTGGATTGATAATCTTGAATGGAAAAGTTTTATTTACTTTTCTGTGAGTTTGTTGCTTGCAATATTGCTTAAGATTCCTAATGGAATAGGTTTAGTCCCATTATTGTTTTTTATTCCTTATAGAAAGCTTTGGAATGAAAAGAAAAATTATTCAAAATATGCTCTAGTATTTTTAGGATTCATGGCTATATTTCCAATATGGGTTAAATTTTCAAAATGGGTTATGCCTGGTGCAGCAACAGTTGGAACAAGCGGATTTAGCGAGAGTTTTACAGAAGTGTGGCACAATATATTGCGTACTTTTACAAGCCAATACTGGATTGAATATTTTCCAGCATTGAAGGCATTCTTTTTGGATAATTTTACAATATGGTTTTTTTGGTTGCTTGTCTTTGGAATAATTTTTGCTTTTATTAAATCAAAGACAAAATTAGGATTATTTATTATTGGATCTTTTTTTTCAGTGTTTGTTTATGTAATGGCTTTTGCAGATAAAATAAGAGGACATGCATATTATCAAATGGTTTTTGTTCCTCTTGTTTGTTTAGCTGGTGCCTACACATTATACATCATTTCACAATTTTTACATAAATTAATATTTATTATTTTTAAGAAGGATTTTTTCAAAAAAATTATCCCTCTTGTTATTTTACTTGTATTCTTATTTTTGGCTTATCCTGCTATGGAAACAGCAACTGCTCGTGTGTTTGATACAATATTTTATGGTGAGGATGTTGCAGGGGATTTTATTTATCAAAACAGTGATCAGTCAGAAAGGGTTTTTATTGACGGTGTTTTCTCGCAGTCTGTTGGAATATTATGGCATGCACATCGTTATGGCACAGATGAAATTACTTCAAATCTTACTGAATTTAAACGTTTAGAAACAGATCTTAATTTTAAATGGGTTGTTCTCTATAGTTATGGGATCAATACTATTCAATCAAAACAAGAAGTATGGGATTATATACAAAACAATTATAAAATAAAGCAGATTGGTTTAATTGTACAGGATGGGCAATATGTGCCTTATTACTTTGTTCTTGAAAAAGGAGGAGTTTTTGATTTTACAGCCTTTCAGAACAAAACATCATATCTTGCTCAAACATATACTACAACAAATGGAGACATACAGTTTTATGCTGTTGATGACACTAATTAAGGAGATGTAATATGATATCAGTATTTGTACCGTGTTATAATGAAGAGAAAAGAATAGAACAGAATATCTTATCTATTTATCATGCTTTAATTAAATTGAATAAGCAGTTTGAGCTTGTTATAGTTGATGATGGCAGTACTGATAAAACAACTAAGATTGGAAAAATTCTTGATGAGAACTATAAACATATTAAATATCAATATTATAATGATGGGCCCAGCAGACGCGAGAACTTAGGAAAAGCATTTCGTACTGCTAAAGGAGATGTGGTTGTTTTTATGGATCTTGATTTGTCTGTTGATTTGTCTTATGTACCTAAATTATTAAAGGGAATTGAAAATGGATATGATGTTGTTATTGGAAGCAGATATAAAGATGTTCGCGCTAAAAGGAGGTTTGTAAGACTTGTGATCAGTACAATTTACAACAAATTTATGAGATTTTATCTTGGTTCACATATAGCAGATCATCAATGCGGTTTTAAGGCGTTCAAAAAAGATAAATTGCTTGTTTTATTAGATGAAATGGGGTATGACAATCAATTAATTAGAGGATGGTTCTGGGATGTTGAATTATTGATAAGAGCGCAGAGGAAAAATTATAAGATAAATGAGTTTCCTGTAGCATGGAAATTTGGCAAGCAGAGCAGTTTTGATTTTATAAGAGAATTAAAAATGATTCCTTATGTTTTAAAGTTGAGATTTAGATTGTGATTCTGCTTCTTTCTTTTCTCTTGCTTGTCTTAAAGCAGCATCCTGCAATATTTCAGAAGCACTAGGTGTACCTGTTTTAGTGATTATTTTTCCTGATCCAAACATGTTCCATATGTCACAAACAATTGTTTCTTTGTTTGTTAGTTCTCTTATTTTTTCAAGTGTTAATTCATTGTATTTATCATGATTCATTGCAATTAATACTACATCTGCTCCTTTCATAACACTGTTTAAATCACCAGGTTCAATAAATGGATCATGCAATGCAACTCTAGCACCTTCTGCAATAAATATTTTTCTTGCTTTGTATGATAATGAATTTCTGTTATCATCAATATTCTTCTTAAATGATAAACCCAGAATTGCAACTTTTTTGTCAACAAGATTTATCTGTTTTTTTATCTCTTCAATTAAATATGCAGGAACACTCTCATTTATCTTCCATGATGTTGTAATTAACTCTGCAAAAGGTGTCTTGTTTACTAAGAAGAATCCATCTTTGTAAAGGCAAGGGCCAGCAGTAAAACCCGGGCTTTTCAGACCCTTTCTTTTATAATCTTTATTAACTAAATTAACAATTTCATATATGTCTCTCTCGTGCTGTTGTGCAATCATCATAAATTCATTTGCAATTGCAAAGTTAATGTAGCGATACATATTACAATATAGCTTTGCAAGTTCAACAGAACGGGCGTCGCTGTGAATAATTTTGTCTGTGAGTTTTTTGAATAGTTCTTCTGCTTTTTCAGCACTTTTTTTATCCAATGTACCAATAAGCTGTGGGATAGCAGGAATTTCTTCAATAGATTTTCCTTCTGCAATTCGTTCAGGACAAAATGCCAAAAAAATGTCTTCGCCAATTTTCAGCTTTGTGTTTTTTTCTATATATCGTTTAATATACTCTGTAGTTCCAGGAGAAACAGTGCTTCTTAAAATTATCATCTGTCCTGGACTAAGTACACTAACAATGCTTTTGATAACATTTTCAATCTGAGTAAATATTGGATTTAAATGCTCATCAACAGGAGTTCCTAATGTTAATATTATTGTTTTTGACTCTTTTGTTGCATGAAGAAGATCATTTGTTGCGATAAGACTCTTTCCAACGTGCTTCTCAAGTAAGGTATCTGCTCCTTCTTCAAGGAAAGGCATTTTACCGCTGTTTACTAAAAGAACTCTGTTCTTATCAACATCTACTCCATAAATATAATATCCTTTTTCAGCGAATGCCAAACCCAACGGTAGACCTACACGGCCTATTCCTATGATACTTATTTTTTCTGTCATTTTTGTTCTCTAGTCATTATTTTCCAAGTTTCTCTGAATTTTGAGGTTATTTCTTCTTTAGAATAGTGGTTTTTCCCTATCTTTTTAAATGTTTCAGAAAGTTTTCTGCGCTCTTTTAAAGAAATCTTTGTTATTTCTATAATCTCAATTATGGGGGCTTTTTTAATTATCAGTTTTTTATTGACTTTTTCTATTACGTTGTAATGGCCTGCATTTTTGTTTGTTATAGGTATTAAGCCTGCTGTGATGGCTTCCAACAGCGTAATAGGACCTGCTTCATACTTAGGCAGATGTATATAAAATGTTGATTTTTTGAAATATTCTTCAGTGCTTGGTACATAATCAAGAATTGTTATGTTTGAATTTTCTTTTAGCTGTTTTGTGTTTTTTCCTATAATTGTAAGATTTAAATCAGGTAAATTGTTGAATAATTTTATTAAAAACTTGATGTTTTTGTGGTCATATGGTGGCCTATATTCCCCAATGAACAAAAAGTTATTTGTTTTTAGGTTGGGTTTTATTTTCTCTAATTGTGATTTATTATTTATGTATGATTCGCACACAATTACTGGAACACTTGTGTATTGTTTTACTTCAGATATTTGTTTCTCAGATTCAACACTTACAGCATCCATATGTTTAATTAGATATTTTAGGAATGCACATTTTATTTGGTTTTTTGTTTTTAAGTATGCTGTTGTTTTCTCTCCAAATAAACCGTCGTTGCCCCGGTATATTATCTTGCATTTTTTCCCAATTATTCTTTTTGTAATTGGGACAAGCATAGACATAGCAGACTCAATGAAATAATAATTATAACTGGGAATTGTTAATGCTGTCTTTATTGCATTTAATGGCCCTGTAATTTTATACGAATCTGCTTCTATGCTATTAGCGAAAGTTTGCGTTACAGGATGACATTTGTTTTTGTAGATGAATGCAGTCTTCATTTTAATATCTCTTTTAATTTTTCCATCACAACATCAGGAGTAATTTTAGCAATTTGTTCTTGTGCTTCTTTAGGTGGTTCGTTATTATGATTATATTTCCATATATCTGGGCATGATTCATATTTGCTTAATACATGAACATATTTTGCTCGCCCTATAATCCTTTTTGGATCAGTTACTCCAAACAACGCTATTGTTTTTGTTTTAACTGTAATTGCTATGTGAGTTGGTCCAGTGTCACCCGTTATGAAAACAGATATATTTTGCAAAGCTGCAGCAGTTTGTTTTAGCGAAAGCTTGCCTGCAAGATTAAATATATGTTTTTTATTATTGATATTTGCGAATATCTCATCAGACACTTTTTTATCCTCAGGTCCTCCAAACATAATTATGTTATATTTTTTGTATTGTTTTGAAATCTTATTAATTAAGGAAATCCAATGTTCTTTTGGCCATGTTTTTGCTATCCATGCTGCATTTGCGTTAATGCCTATTACTTGTTTTTTAATTCCTAATTTTTTAAATATCTGAAAAATTTCTTTTTTATGCTCTTCTTTTATCTTAATACTTAACACAGTTTCATCATAATTACTTATTCCTAACTGTTCTGCAATATGTTTCGCATTTAATCTTACATCTCTTGTTTTCTGACTATCATTAACTGCAAGGTTGTTTGTAGTACATGATGTATTGTAAATATTTCCCATCTTGTATCTCGCATTGCTTAAAATTGTAAGAAATGCGCTATGCTGAGCATGATAAAGATTAATGCATAAATCATATTTGTTGTTTTTTATTATTCTAATGGTGTTTAAGAAATCCAAGCTTATTAGACTGTTTTCTTTTCTTTTTATTATCTTATTTATTCTTTTATCATCTTCTAACAAATTAGCATTGTTTTTGTAGCAACAATAATCAATCTGTGCCTTAGGATAATGCTTTTTTAAATTTGTTATAAATGGAGTTGTCATGAGAACATCTCCAATGCCTTGTAGATTTATTAACAGTATTTTATTTATATTTTTAATTGGTCTTTTTGATCTGCAGTGTGATGGAATTAACAATAGGAAGCATATTGTATTTAGTATTTCTTTACCTAATTTTCTTAGTGATTGATACACTTTATCCCCATATGAAAGTGTGCAGGTTTGTTTATATATCTTGTGTAAGAATTATACTACTATTCATCAATATTAAAACCAAGATCATCATGCGCCCAAGTCATTGGCTTTTTCCCCTGTTCCATTAATCCTTTAATAATGCTGATGAACTTTTCTCCAACTTTTTCACCATATATACTTGGCTGTTTTTTCATTTCATTTAATAATGATTCGTTTTTGCAAACATAATCTACAGTTTTAGCAAAGAAATCTCCATTAATGGGTGGAGCAAGCACATTATTCCTAATCTGCATTATAGTTTCTGGCCTGTCAGTATTAAATCTTGCAGTGATGCATGGTTTATGCAATAAATTCATATCTTCCTGTACTCCTCCTGAATCAGTTAATGCGGCAAGAAGGTGATCTGATTTGTAAAACTCCAGAACGTTTGCAAATTCAGGCCAAAGTGGGGTATAAAGAAAGTTTTTGTTTTGTTTTAGTTTTTCAAATATTGGCATAAGGTTATATTTTTCAAGTGAATTCTTAGTAGTATTCATTTCTACAAAACAAACTTTGTTTCCTTTTTCTACAAGATCTTTTATACCTTTAACTATTGCTTCAATACGACCTTTCACTTGATTTTCTTTTCTATGTATATCTACGCGAATCCACTGATCATCTTCAAGTTTAGGGTATGTTGAGAAAATGCTTTTAGTTGGTTTTTCATGCATTTTTGCCTTAAGAGCTTCTACAACAACACCTCCTGTAATCCATATACGTTCTTCAGGATGTCCTTCTTTCAGTAAATGCTGTTTATTTAGTTCTAATGGTGTAAACAAGTATTGACAGCTTTTTGATGCAACAAAAGTATCCCATTGTTCAGGAAAAGGTTCATTTGTGCGAAGAGTCCAATTGTCAGTAAATTGTTTTTGAATAAATGTTTCAGTATCAACTTTCAAGGATTGTCTTATAACATCAGGAGTCATTGATCTTAAACCAGCCTCATTATGAATTGCTTTTTCTTTTCTTGAAAACATCCATGCAACAGGTATAGTTGCTGTTAGCAAAGTATCTCCCAATACTACAGGAACAGCTGTAACATCAGGCCATTTTCCCTTTAGATATTTTGCAAACCAACTTGTCTTTGTTATGAGCTCAGCTGTTTTTTGTGCAAGATCTCCGCGAATGTTAAAATCTATTGCAATCTTGTTATTATAGTTGAATTCTTTTCCGCCATAAACTAATGCATTATCATAATGCTGGTTAGAATTAATAATTAGATAAGGAATATTTGCTTTTTCCGCTTCAATAACAGATCCATAGAACTTGTAAAAACAAGGCTTTGTTCCAATAACGAATATCAACACCCATTGCTTTGTTTGTTTTGCATGTTCCATCGTATTCTGAATCAGGCTTTCATTTAATGTAATTGGTAAGTATTCAGGATTTGTGTTTATATTTATCATTTTATCATCTCTTTTGCAAGTACTAATATATCTTCAGGTTCAATTATATCTATACAATTTGGTTCTTGTTCTGATGTATTTTTATAACAACATAAACAAGGAGTTTCTTTGTATATTCTTTTTCCAAGTCCAAACATTTCTATTTCCCATGGTGAAGTTGGTCCAAAGAATACAATTGTTTTCTTGTTTAATGCAAGAGCAATATGCAATGCAAGTGTATCAGCAGTAATAATAAGATTGCATAAATTTACAATGCCTGCGAATTCTCTTATTGATTGGCGCGGTTCAATAACTATTATGTTCTCTTTAGAGCAGAGTGCTTTTATTTCATGATTTCGTTCTTCTTCATCAGTTCCTCCAAGAAGGAGTATTTTATTGTTATTGTCTTTTGCAAGTTCATTACATATTATTGCTGTTTTTTTTACGCTAATCATCTTCAGCGGCCAGCGTTTTGAAGCCCCAGTGTTTACACCTATTATTTTGTTAGATTTATTGATCCATTTCTCTTTTGCCAATGCTTCTCCAAATTCTTTTTCTTTATTATCAAAATAAATTTTAGGTCTTTTTTCTTCAGTGCTCATTTCAGATAATTCAAATATGCCTGCGTATATGTCTTGAAAAGTTTTCCTATTAAGCTTTTTTAGTTCATCTGCTTTTTCTTTGCCGCCTTGTTCTTTATGTCTTAACAGGCCCATACCAAACCAGGCTTCTACATCAGGAGTATAACTGCGCTCTCCTTTGTTATTGACATATGCTCCCTGAAATTTCTTTGTTTTGAGTTTTTTTGCAAATGAGCAGACTTCTTCTTCGTCGTCCAGTGAAATAATCCAGTTAAATTCTTCTTCTAGAAGCTGTTCCTTTTCTTTCCATGTAATTATCTTGTCTATGTAAGGATTGTTCTTTAACAAAGACATTGCAATTTCTTTGGTCAGCCAAAAAATTTCTGCATTGTGTTTCTTTTTTAAGCCTTTTGCGATAAATGATGTTCTAAGAACATCACCCAATGCACCAAGTTTAATAATTAATATTTTCATTTTTATTCCTTTCTTATTGTTATTTTATCTTTCCTTCTTCTCTTTCCAGTGCTTCAGGGTTCTGAACAAGATAACGGACAGTTCTTCTAATACCTTCTTCAATACTTGTTTTTGGCTGCCAGCCAAGATTTTTTAATTTTGTAATGTCAAGATGAACTATTGGGCTGTCTCCTTTCCATCCCCTAACTCCTCCAGTGAAATTATATTTTACATCATTTAATCCAAGTTCGTCACAAATAATATCTGCAAGCTTAGTTACATTCATGAATTCAGTATGACCTAAATTGAAGATGTTCTTTTTTTCTTTGAAGTTTTCTATTGCAAAGAAAATCCCGTCAACACCATCACCTACATATAAATATGATTTTTTTTGGTTACCGTCTCCAAGGATTTCTAATTCTTTGTTGTTTTGTTTTAGTTTTTTCATGAAATCAAATATTACTCCATGAGTATATCTCTCACCTATCCATGAGACAAATCTGAAAATAAAACACTGCATATCATAATACTCGCAGTATGCCTGTATCATTGCTTCTCCAGCAAGCTTGCTTGCGCCGTATAGTGAAGTCTGGATCAGTTCAGTGTTCTCAGGAGTTGGAAATACATTAGGTTCACCGTAGACAGTAGCAGAACTTGAGAATGCTATTTTCTTGATATTATTTTGACGCATTGCATCAAGAAGATTCCATGTTGCTATTGTATTCTGCTCAAGATCTATCCTTGTTTTGCTTATGCCTCCCCTAACATCAGCATTTGCCTGCAAATGAAAAACGAAATCATGGTCCTGCATTGATTCTTTAAGCTTTTCTAAATT
>Ga0210057_1003746_pt1 | contig 20758 bp, 21 predicted proteins | sample CryGeyCG2114_010_2_FD_183968 | JGI IMG/M metagenome (GOLD analysis project Ga0210057, IMG submission 183968) | Groundwater microbial communities from aquifer - Crystal Geyser CG10_big_fil_rev_8/21/14_0.10 (SPAdes) (version 2) | ecosystem: Environmental > Aquatic > Deep subsurface > Groundwater ...
GGTTTCCCGCACACCCAACTCTTGGCTTCGGGTGAAGCTGTCGGTTTGCCCTGGGGCGAAAACGGTAATTCGGAAACCGGTCATCTTAATCTGGGCGCGGGCCAAATTGTCTTCCAGGATCTGCCGAGAATAAATATGAGTATCGCCGACGGTGTCTTTTTTCAGATTCCCGCCTTTAAACAGGTGGCCGACCATGTGATCAAAAATAAATCGGCGCTGCACCTGTTGGGACTGATCGGCTCGGGCGGCGTTCACTCCAGCCTGGATCATCTGTTTGCTTTGCTTAATTTCGCCAAAAAGGCGGGGCTGCCTAAAGTTTGGCTCCATCTTTTTACCGACGGCCGGGATTCACCGCCCATCTCCGCGGCCATCTATATCGGCAAAATTCAGGAAACGCTCAAAAAAGACGGCGTTGGCAAAATTGCCACGCTGATCGGCCGTTATTTTGCCATGGACCGGGATTACCACTGGGAAAGAACGCAAAAAGCCTATGACCTGCTCACGCTGGGCAAGGGGACCAGCGCCGATTCATTGGCGGAAACCATTAAAAGGTCCTACCGCGAAGGCAAGACCGATGAATTCCTGGAGCCGATATTGCTGGATAAAAATGGCCTGATTGCCGACAACGACGGTGTGATTTTCTTTAATTTCCGGATTGACCGGCCCCGGCAATTAACTAAATCTTTCGTTTCGCCCGATTTTGAAACCCTGACCATTAAAAGAAGCTTTGATCCCTATGCGGAAAAATACGGCCTAAAACAGTATCAGGTCCCGGAGCTGACGACCACTTTTAAAAGAGAAAAAATCCTCAAAAATCTCTTTTTCGTCACCATGACGCAATACGAAAAGGATTTGCCGGTGGCGGTCGCTTTTCCGCCGGAACCGGTCAAGCTGCCCTTGGCCAGAATTTTAGCCGAGAAAGATATCCGCCAATTGCACATGGCGGAAACCGAAAAAGAAAGATTTGTCACCTATTATTTCAACGGCCAGCGGGAAAAAGTTTTTCCCGGGGAAGAGCGCGTGGAAATTCCCTCGCCCAATGTGCCTACCTACGACCAAAAACCGGAAATGGCGACGCCGCAACTGACCACGGAGCTCATTAAAAGATTAAAAGCCGACGGCTACGGCTTTGTGATTGTCAATTATGCCAATCCCGATATGGTGGGCCACACGGGCGTCCTGGCCGCCGGTATCAAAGCCTGTGAGGTGGTGGACCAATGCCTCGGCCGGGTCATCGCCGCCACCCTTGATCTGGGCGCCACCTTGGTGGTGACCGCCGATCATGGTAATATCGAGGAAATGATTAATCTGCAAACCGGCCAAGTGGACACCGAACATTCCTCCAATCCCGTGCCTTTTATTGTCGCCGATAAAGACAATAGCCGGCCAGACCAGACTCTCTCCGGTGGGATTTTAGCCGATGTCGCACCCACGATTTTATATCTGATGGACATCGAAAAGCCGGAATTAATGACCGGCAGAAATTTGCTGGCATGACCCCCAATTTAACCGATTACGCCCAAACCTGCCGGACTTTTTCCTGGCCAAAGGCCCAGCCGCCAACACCTTGGTTTTTTCAGCCCCCCACCGCCACGCTAAAAAACAAGATCGCTCTTTATTGGGAAGGCGAAAACGGCCAGACCAAAAAATTCACTTTCGGCCAAATCAGTGACCGGGCCAATCAATTCGCCCATTTGTTAAAAAAATTAGGCGTTAAAAAGGGCGACCGGGTGTTCTTTTTTCTACCCCGGGTGTCCCAGCTCTATTGGGGGTTAGTCGGCAGTCTGAGAATCGGCGCCGTGGTGGGCACGTTATTCGCCGCCTTCGGCACTCAGGCCTTACAGGACCGTTTGGCCAACTCCGGCGCCAAAGTTTTAGTGACCAATAAAGAATTATTACCGCGGGTAAAAGCCATCAAAAGTCATTTACCGGATTTGCAAAAAATCATTCTGGCCGATGATCTTGACCGGGAAATTGCCAAAGAAGCAACCGCTTTTCCCGACGTCACCCTCACCGATGCCGATCCACTCTGTATGCTCTACACTTCGGCCACCGGCAACACCCCGGTTTCCGGCATCGTCACCCCGCGACCGGCGCTGCGGCAGCAAATGATCACCGCCCAATGGGTTTTGGATTTGCATCCCCAGGATATTTATTGGTGTACCGCCGATCCCGGCTGGGTGACCGGCGTGGCTTATGGCATTTTGGCTCCCTGGGCTTTGGCAAACACCCTGGTAGTTTTCGAAGGCCGTTTTGCGCCGGGAAAATGGTACGAAATTATACAAAAGTACCAAGTTTCCGTCTTATACACCGCCCCCACCGCCATTCGCCTACTTCAGGATCTGGAAAAGATCATCAAAAATTATGACCTCTCTGCCTTAAGACTGGTCGCCACTGTCGGCGAAGCCCTCACGCCGGCCTCGTTTGCCTGGATTGAAAAATATTTGAAGGTGCCGGTGCTCGATACCTATTGGCAAACCGAAACCGGCGCGATGATGATTTGTAATTTTTTAACCGTTCCCCAGAAACCGGGCTCCATGGGCAAGCCGATCCCGGGCATCACTGCCGTGGTTCTGGACGATCATTTTCAGCCGGTCAAGGCGGGTGTAGCCGGTAATTTGGCTTTTAAGCCCGGCTGGCCCGGCATGATGAGCCAAATTTGGCAAAACCCCCAGCTTTACCGGAGTTATTTTTCCCACGGCTGGTTTCTCACCGGCGACCGGGTGTATTGTGATCAACAAGGTTATTTTTGGTTTTCTTCCCGCAAAACGGAAATTATTAAAACGGCCGGCGAGCGGGTCGGCACTTTCGAAGTGGAGTCGGCGATCGCCAGCCATCCGGCGGTTTTGGAAAACGCCGTCATCGGCAAGCCGGATCCCATTCGAGGCGAAATTATCAAGGCGTTTATCGTTTTGCGCTCCGATCACCAACCTTCGGCCAAAATCAAAACGGAAATCCAAACCTACGTTAAAACCCATCTGGCCGGCCACGCCTATCCGCGGGAAATCGACTTTGTCGCCAAACTGCCGAAAACCCGCTCCGGCAAAATTGTGCGGCGGATGCTGAAAGCCCAAGAAATGGGCCTCCCGGTCGGGGATACTTCCACGCTCGAAGAATGACCGAAATGCTCGAAGAATGACCGATCCCGGATCGGTTTGATCCTCCGATCCCGGTATTTAAGCCTCTTCCAGAAGAAGATTCAGTTCGGTCCTTTGATTTAGCATTGGTTTTCTGGTAATTTGATAGTGATGGCAGAAGCAACCATGTTTATTCTCCACGAAGATGTTAGTTTAGGCAACGTTGAAGCCTTTACCAAAGAACATATAAGGAGGGTAAGAATTGGATCGGTTGACGTGATGATTATTGATCAAGAACACGCAGAATTTGACTCTGCCTTTGGTTTATCGCCGGTACTCAAAGCCTGTATTGCTTCCGGAAAAACGAGAGTTGTGCTAGAAGAGTATTTTAATCCGGAACTCAGAACAAATGCAGAAGACATACCCGTCCTTGGTAAGGCGGCCGGTTTATTATGGAAAAATACAGAGGAGAAACAGAACACCCGGGTTTTATTTAATGATGCCGTCACGGAAGAATGCCGCCGCGCCGGAAAACCGATAGCGGTCGCCGATATTGCAAACAAGATGTCTTACATGGTAGATAGATTTTTACCTTCTTTAACCGCCCTAGCGGCTGCTCTTCCGCTCGCAACTCACAATTTGGCTTTAGCAAATTTGATTAGCGCGGCTGTTTACATGGGTGGTATTGAGGCTTACGGGCAAATTATGAATAAAGGAATATTCGACAAAAACAAAATTCACGAATATGAAAGAATTCTTCTTTCGGCAGAAGATGCTAGAAGGGTTTATGTTGCCGAGGGCATAAAACAATTGGCCCATGAGTATCAGCCAAAAGAAGGCGAGACTGCCATGCCGGACGAGACACGTCCTCAAATTGTGGTTATTTATCCAAAGGCCCACGCCAGAAGAATTGCCGATTATCTTGAAAATCCCTCGCTTGCCGGTAAATTATCGCAGGTAGCCAAAAGAATTATGTACAAAACTCTACCGAATTTAGATTTTAGTGTGAGAATTTACGAATGGAAAGAAAGATTAGCTAAATTAATCGGCAATCCGTCTTTGGCAAACTGGCAATTAGTTTCCAACCGACCAATAAGGCTATTTGGGAATTAAGGAATAACCGATCCCGGATCGGTTTGATCCTGCGATCCTGGTATTTATTTTATGGTTCTTCCAGCAGAAGATGTTTTATTTTGTCCAGCTCTCGCTGATATTCTTTTCTTGCCAAAACAAATTCCTGGTATTTTTTAGCTGAAGAAAAACAGGATAAAATCATCGAGGTTTCGATAGGTAAAAATGATTCTTCTCCAAGATAAGCCGGAAAAGAAGAGTACGAATAGCCGGCAGGGTTTTCTGATAAGTAGGCCGTGACGGGGTTGAGATGAATATAACGCGATAGATGGAGCAGTTGTTCTTCTGTCTCGACTCTAACGGCCTTAAAGCGGCTCTCAAATAGCGGCCCTTTTTGCTCTTTTTTAAGGTTAAAGTAATGGGAATAACTGCCAATGAGTTTCTGCAAGTAAATTTTGATACCGCTGTCCCGGCTTTGTAGCAAAATAAAATGAAAGTGATTCGGCATAAGACAATAAGCAATGATTTTTACCAACGGCCTAGATAAATCCGGTAAATTATTATATTTGCCCTTACGATAAACCGAAAACTTAACCGGGGGAGTCGAGGAGAGATAAAACCTGGCCACTTCCAAAAAATTATCGATGGCCCGTTTACTCTTGAAAATTGGGATACCGTGAGTGCTGCGGTTAAAAATATGATAGATCTCTCCGGTTGCCAAGATTACTTTTCGGGTGGGCATTAGGAAAATTGTAGGACTATTTTCCCGGATCGTCAACCTGAACCGATCCCGGATCGGATAAAGATGACCGCAGGACTGCGATCAATTTGGTGTACATTCTTAGATTGTGAATCGTCGCCAGCCGCCAAGCCAGGGCGTCCTCGATCCGGAATAAATGATGCAAATAAGCCCGCGAATAATGCCGGCAGGTATAGCAATCGCAATAAGCGCTGATCGGCCGGGGATCGCGCACGTATTGCTCTTTCAGAATATGCACGTATTCGTAAAAGTCAGGGTTGTTTAAAAGATCTATTTTCTCCGGGTCACCGGCAAAAACATACAGTCGTTCGTGCCGGGCGTCCCTGGTCGGTAAAACACAATCAAAAATCTGGTAGCCCATTTTAAAACCGGCCACAATCGCCGCCGGATTACCGATCCCCAAGGCAAATTTAGGTTTGTCGTCAGGGAGCAGGTCAGCGGTCAATTTTACCGTCGCTCGTAAATTTTTGTTTTCATCCAAAGGCCAACCGCCAAAGCAATAGCCGTCAAAGCCGATTTTGATTAACTCTTGGGCGCATTTGGTCCGCAACTCGGCGCTTTCGCCGCCTTGCACCACCGCAAAAAGTTTAGGCATGGGTTTTTTAGCGCCTTTCGTCAGCCGCAAATACTCTTGCTTACACCGGCCCGCCCAGGCAATCGTCCGCTCCACACTCAAAAGATTTTTTGCCTCAGTTGCCTTGGCCGCCGGGCAATCATCCAGACAAATAACAATGTCCGACCCCAAAGCGAATTGAACTTGAATCGACTTTTCCGGCGTCAAGGTATATTTTCTTTTCTCGCCTTGAGAATTGACGTAAAAAATGACCCCGTCCTTATTAATTTTCCCCAGAGCGGCATTTTTATAGACCATGGAGAGCAGCTGAAACCCGCCGGAATCGGAGACCAGCAACCCCGGCCAATTCATAAACCGGCCCACCCCGCCCATCGCCTTAATCACCGTCGTGCCCGGCTGGGTCATCAGATGATAAGTATTAATGACCATGCCCTCCACGCCGCTGCCGGCCAAATCCGCCGAGTCAACGCTGCGGACAATCGCCCGGGTGGCATCCGGAAAATAAATCGGAAAGGTGATTTTTTTGTCTTTGACTAAATAATTCCGTAAATAACTCATGATGGTAAAACTGGCCAAACCGCCACCGTAAACTCGCCCCGCGGCGGGGTGGCGCTAAAATCTTTAATTATTTCGCTAACTTTGCCCCGTTTGGTTTCTTCAAACATTTTGGTCAGCTCCTGGCCGACGGCGATCGTCACGTCGCCAAAGACCGCCTGCACGTCGGCCAAAGTTTTTTGCAGCCGGTAGGGCGATTCGTAAAACACCAGTGTGGCCGGCAACGGCAAAGTCCCAAAACTGGCTAAAATTTTCTGGCGCTTGGTTTGGCTTTTGGGTAAATAGCCCAAAAAAATAAATTTATCCGGCGGCAAGCCGCTGGCCACCAGGGCGGTTAGCAGCGCGGACGGGCCGGGGATAGCCGTTACTTTAATGCCAATGACCAAACACGCCCTCACCAATTTAAAGCCCGGATCGGCGATCACCGGTGTGCCGGCATTAGAAACCAAGGCGACCTTTTCGCCCATCTGCAGCCGCCGAATCACTTCCGGTAGCCGGCCGGCTTCGTTTTCTTCATAGAAAGACAGCAATGGTTTTTTCGGCAGGCCCAACCGGGACAAAAGCAGCCCGGTTTTCCGGGTGTCCTCACAGGCAATCAGATCCGCCTCACTCAATATCCGCTTGGCCCGCAAAGTGATATCTTCGATATTGCCAATCGGCGTCGCAATAAGATATAATGTTCCCACAAGGAGTATTTTACCATTCCTATGCGCCAATTCTTAATGGGTAACGAAGTCCTCGCCCGAGCCGCGTTTGACGCCGGGGCCAAAATCATGTTTGGTTATCCCATCACGCCCACCACCGAAGTTCTGGCCACCTGGGCCAAGTTTTGTCACGAAGATAAATCGCTGCAATATCTGCAAACCGAAGACGAGATGGCGGCCGGTTTTGGTGTCTGCGGCAGTGTTTTGGCGGGCGTGCCCGCTTTTACGGCCACCGCCGGACCGGGCACCATTTTAATGCAGGATCCTTTGTCGATGGCCGAAGCGATGCGTTTGCCGATGGTCTGTTTTATCGGTCAACGGGGCGGTCCCTCTACCGGCACCGTCATTTATTCCCAGCAAGAGCTGACGATGACCGCTTTCGGCGGCAACGGCGAGGGTTACCGGCTGGTTTACGCGCCCTGCGGTCTGACCGAGCTTTATCAACTCACCCTTAAAGCTTTTGCCCATGCCTGGCAATTCCGCTTTCCCACTTTTATCCTTTACGACGGCTACTTGGGCAAGATGAAAGGGGAAGTAGAAATTCGTAATACGCAATACGTAATACGTAATACGCAGCCAATCCTGACCGGCAACATGAGAAATTGTTACAACCTGGAGGAAGAGGCTTACGCCTTAAATATGCACCATGCCGCTGATTGGCAGAAAATGGCCTCGCAGGTGGCGGCATTTGAATTGTCTGGCCCCAAATCCCCAACGCTGGTCGTCGCCGCCGGCAGTGTCGCTGCCGCCGCCAAAGAAGCCGGCGTTTACCTTTTCCGGCCCATCACCATCTGGCCGTTTCCGGAAAAAGATTTAAGACATATCGCCCAAGAAGTCCAAAAAATCATTATTCTGGAATCGTCGCTGGGTCAGCTGGCCCGGTTAGTGAAAAGCGTTTTGTCTGGCGAAAAAACCAAAATGGAAACGGTCGGCAAGCCGGCATTAGGCTTTACGCCTGAGGAGGTGGCCAAAATCTATGCAGCCTAATTTTCCCCGCTGTTACAAAATCAGTTCCAAGCCCCACAAGTTTTGCCCCGGCTGCGGCTACGGCATTATTTTGAAAAACCTGGGCAGGGTGATTGATGAAGAAAAACTGGCCCCGCACTTTACTTTTCTTACCGACATCGGCTGTAATTTATTGGCTTGGGATTTCTTTGATCTGCCCACCGCCCAAACTCATCATGGCCGGACCGTCCCCACCGCCGTCGGTTTTAAAATGGCGCGGCCAAACGAAACCCTGGTCTGCCTGGTCGGCGACGGCGGCGGTTACGCCATCGGTCTGCAAAATCTGATTCACGCCTGTTTGCGCAACACGGCGATCACCGTGATTCTGGTCAACAACACCAATTACGGCATGACCGGCGGCCAACTGTCGCCGACCACGCTGGCCAACCAAATCACCGACTCCACACCCTTCGGCAAAAAAGACAATCTTGCCGGCAAAATGTTTACAGGCCCGGAATTTTTACGGAAATTGGCTTGGCCCAAGGCGTATTTGGCTCGCGCCAGTAGCGACCGGCCGGCGTTGCTTAAAAAATATCTGCAAAAAGCGATCGCCGCCCAAGCGGCCGGCAATTTTTCCCTGGTGGAAGTCATCTCCGCCTGTCCCCTAAATTGGAAAACCGGAGCTGAGCAAACCATCAGCCGCCTCAAGGCATTAGAAAAAAGTTTCGCGATCGGAGAGTTTTAATGAAAATTTTATTGGCGGGCGAAGGCGGTCAAGGGGTACAGCTGGCGGCGGAAACTTTAGCCAAGGCCGCTTTTCTTGAAGGCAAATCGGCAACTTTAATCCCGAACTTTGGGGTTGAGCAGCGCGGCGGCGTTTCCTTAGCTTTTGTGATTATCGAGGCTGCCGGCCGCCAAATTCTTTATCCCAAGTTTAGCCAAGCAGACGTAGCCGCCATCTTTTGCGACCGGGCGCTGATAAGAGCCAAGGCTCATCTCGGGCCAAAAACCAAAGTGATTTACGGTCCCGCTATGGCCGGCCAGCCGGCCACCACGCTACCGCCCAAAGCCTGGAACATTTTCGTCCTGAAAAGGATCCTTGAGGCGACCAACATTGTCAAAAAAGCCACCGTCTGGCAAGTCTTGGCGGAAAAATTGAAAGTCCAATTTGCCGCCGACCCCCATTTACAGCGGATGGATCAGGAGGCGCTCCAATGAAAAAAGGCGACTGGGTCATTTTTCCCTATCTGTGCAAAGGCTGCGGTCTTTGTCTGGCCAAATGCCCGGTCAAAGCCTTGTCTTTCGGTAAGACCCCCGGCGTTTACAGCAATCCCACGCCCATTGTTGATCAAAAAAAGTGTATTTTATGTGGTCTCTGCGAAGAAGTTTGCCCGGATTGTGCCATCACAATCAAGAAGCAAACCGCCTGACAATCCCCACCACCTTACCCTGAATCCGGACATTGCGGGCAAAAATCGGCGCCATTTCCGAGTTGGCCGGCTCCAAGCGCACCCGCGTCGCTTCCTTAAAAAAACGCTTCAGGGTGGCAAAACCGTTTTCCAAAATGGCCACCACGATATCGCCGTTGTTGGCGGTGGCCTGTTCTTCGACCACCACGTAATCGCCATCCAAAATGCCCTCGTCAATCATCGACCGGCCCTTCACCTTCAGGACAAAAGCGTGCTTTTTACCGGAAAGTAAATCCGGCGCCACCGACATGGTCGCGTTGGGATCGGTATAGGGCTCAATCGGACTGCCGGCGGCAATAAAGCCCAGCAGGGGCACTTCCACGCCCTTAGTCAGCTCACCCAAAGTCTTATCGACAATCTCAATGCCCCGGACCGCCCCTGCAAATCTTTTAATAATCCCTTTTTTGGCCATCGTCTGTAGATGCTCGTGGACGGTCGCCAGCGAAGAGACGCCCAAAGCCTCGGCAATTTCCTGCAGAGTGGGAGAGTAGCCGTATTTTTGAATATACAAAGAAAGAAAACCGAGGATTTGTTTTTGGCGCTTGTATAAGGTCACCGGCATACCCCAACTTTACCCGAAAGCGCGGAAGTTGTCAACCCCCCAATTTTGCTTTAAAATGGCTTAGTGAAGAAAATCTTTCTTTCTTTGTTATTAGTTATCAGTTGTCAGTTATCAGTTGTCCCCGTCTTCGGGGCCGGCGAATTTGAAACCACCTACACTGTCCGCTACGAAGTTAAAACCGACGGCCTGGTCCATGTTTCCCAGACCATCAGCCTCAAAAACAAACTTTCCAGTCTTTACGCCACCCGCTATTCTCTGAGCCTGCCGTCGGAAAACATCAAAAATATTATTGCCGCCGACAACACGGGCAGCCTTAAAACCGATATCCGCCGGGAAAACGGGACCACCAACCTTGATTTATTTTTCAACGAGCAGGTCGTTGGCCTGGACAAAACCTACACTTTTACCATTAATTACGACTCCCTGGATTTAGCCCAGAAAAACGGCCAGGTCTGGGAAGTCTTCCTGCCCAAGCTGGCCAATTCCGAAGAAGACTCGGCTTACACGGCGACTCTGGCAATACCCCAGAGTTTCGGCAATCCCGCCTTTATCAATCCCGAGCCGGTGGAAAAAACCACGGAAGGCAATTTTAATCTTTACCGCTTTACCAAAAATCAACTCTTGGGCAGTGGTGTCAGCGCCGCCTTCGGCCAATTCCAAATCTTTGACTTTGCCCTGAGTTATCATCTGAAAAACCCCAACGCCGGCCCGGGCGAAACGGAGGTCGCTCTGCCGCCGGACACCGCCTTTCAACAACTATCATATCAAAAAATCGAGCCGACTCCGGTCAGGGTCAATCTTGATCAGGACGGCAACTGGTTGGCCACTTACAAATTAAAGCCGGCCGAAAAAATCACCATCAATGTTGCCGGTAAAGCTAAAATCTTTGCCACGCCCCAAACCGCCTTTGCGCCCTCACCGCCCCTTAATTTAGACCAAAATTTGGCGCCGGCTAAATATTGGGAGTCCGATAGCCAACTTATCAAAAACACCGCCAAAAACCTAAAAACACCCCGGGAAGTCTACAATTTCGTCGTTAAAACACTGGACTACGACTTCAACCGTGTCAATCAAGAGGGGATTGTCCGCAAAGGGGCGGCCGCGGCCTTGCTCGCCCCCAAAAATGCCATTTGCATGGAATTTACCGATCTTTTTGTCGCCCTGGCCAGAGCGGCCGGCATTCCTGCCAGGGAGATAAACGGCTACGCCCAAACCACCGACCAAAAGTTGCAACCGCTCAATCTGGTGGCTGACGTGCTTCATGCCTGGCCGGAGTATTGGGACGAAAACCAAAAAACCTGGATCCCGGTTGATCCTACCTGGGAAAAAACGACCGGCGGTTTGGATTATTTTTCCAAAACCGATCTTAACCATTTCACTTTTGCCATTCACGGCCAATCAAGCACGCAACCGCCGCCGGCCGGCTCGTATCGCGACACCGAGGTGGCCGGTAAAGATGTCCAGGTTGTTTTCGGCCGCTACGAGCAGGAAAGCCTAGCCAGGCTGACGGCCAAATTTAATCTGCCCAAAAGAATTCTCTGGCAAAAGGCAATTACCGGTGACCTGACCTTAAGAAACGAGGGGCCCAGGGCTTTATACAATTCAAAAGTCCTGCTGGCCGGCGAAAAAGTAACGATTACCTCGGGGTCATCTAGGGAAATTACCCTGGCCGCCCTACCGCCATACGGTGAAGCCAAAATACCGCTGAAAATAAGCGCGCCCGGCTGGTTGGATTATGGCCAGGGCAAAGTTTTGGTAACTGCCAACGGTCAGGAATTTACGGCAACCATCGAAATCGGCTTAATCGCCTGGCCGCTAATTTTTCTGATTCTGGGGGTGGCCCTTTTATTTGGCGTTTGTCTGGCTGTTATGATAAAATCGAAGCGTCGACATGATTAAAAAATACCTGCGGCTTTTCTTAATCAACGCTGTTTCCCTTTGGCTCATCAGTCAGATTATCGCCGGCATTACCCTTAAAGGCGGTTTGGAAACCGTGGCCACCGCCGGTTTGGTTTTGACACTGGTTAATTTGGCGGTCCGGCCTTTGATCAACCTGCTGCTTTTGCCGATCAACCTGATCACTCTGGGCACTTTCCGCTGGCTGGTCAATGTTTTGGTGCTTTACCTCGTCACGGCCATTGTGCCGCAATTTCAAATTAGCGGCTTCGCCTTTGCCGGTGGCAGCTGGCAGGGCTTTATCATACCGCCGTTGCTGCTGGGCCGGTTTTGGGGCTTTGTTCTGATTTCCTTTTTACTTAGTTTAGTCACCGGTTTTTTAATATGGCTAACGGAATAAAAGATTTGATTGTGCTTTTCCAAATTATTTTGGGCTTGGCCCTGACCGTCACGATTTTAATCCAGGCCAAGGGTACCGGACTGGGGAGCGCTTGGGGCGGCGGCGGCGAAACCTATCATTCCAAGAGGGGCGTGGAAAAACTATTGTTTTCCAGCAGCATTGTTTTGGCTTTTCTTTTTATTTTAATTTCCGTTATCAATGTTTTGGTGGCCTAGCGCTCATGCCTCTTTCTAAAAAAATTCGCTTTTTTCTTCATCTGGCCTTGGCTTTTGGCCAAAAAGAGAAAAAAACCATTCTCCTGGGCATTATTTTAGGCATCGCCAGTTTTCTTTTGCTGCCCCGGCTTTTCCAGGCTTTGGTGATTAAACCTGGGCAACGGATCGCCATTGTCGGCCGGTTTACCGGCGCCGATTTACCCTTGGAGGTGCAAAATTTAATCAGCGACGGCCTGACCGCGATTGACGAGCGGGGTAACCCAACGCCTAAACTGGCCTCGTTTTGGGAAACCGGCGATGACGGCCGCGAATACATTTTCACCTTAAAAGACGACCTTTTTTGGCAAGACGGCAAGCCGCTTAAGGCCAGTGACATTAATTTAAATTTCAGTGACGTCGCCACCACGGCTCTGGACAACCAAAGAATTAAATTCCTCCTCAAGGAGCCGTTTTCGCCCTTTCTGGTTTTGGTTTCCCGGCCGATTTTCAAAAACGGTTTGCTGGGCACCGGCAAAGATAAGGTAGGCGCCGTCAAAAAGAACGGCCAGATTATCGAGCGGATTGATTTAAAACCGAATTTATCGTACCGGTTTTATCCCACCGAAGCGGCCGCCCGCACCGCCTTTATGTTGGGCGAAGTGGATGAGATCAGGGAATTAACCATCTTAGGTGAACTGGCCAATTGGCGGGACACCAAAATCGCGCCGGTGATCAAACAAAACCGTTTTGTTGCCGTTTTTTTTGACACCCAAAATAACAAATTCGCCGACAAGAGTGTCCGCCAGGCCTTGGCCTACGGCCTCAAAGATCATTGGACACCGGCGGCCTTAAATTCCATCAACCCTGCTTCCTGGGCCTACAATCACGACGTCAAGCCGTACCAATATAATTTGGCCAACGCCCAAAAACTGCTCAAAAAAGCGGCCGAGAGCGGACCCGCCCTGACCACCATTGAGCTGGCCACCATCCCTTCCTTAATCTCGGTCGCCGAGCAAATTAAGGCTGACTGGCAGGAGCTCGGCCTGGAAACCAAAATTAAAATCATCAATAACTTAGACGAGGGTTTCGAAGCCCTTTTGGTGGCCCAGGAAGTACCGCCGGACCCCGATCAATATTACCTTTGGCATTCCACCCAAACCACCAATATCAGCCGCCTTAAGAGTCCCAAAATCGATAATCTTTTGGAAGAAGGCCGCAAAACTTTGGATCAGGAGAAGCGCTTGGTGATTTACAAAGATTTTCAAAAAGCGTTAGTTGAAGAGAGTCCGGCGATTTTCCTTTACCATCCGACGGTGTATAATATTTTCAGGGCCAGAAAATCATGACGAAAGATCACTTAGCCGCCAGCCTGCCGCCAGGCAAAAATCCACCCTTTGAAATTAATTGTTTGGTGGAAATCCCCAAGGGTTGCACCAATAAATACGAATACGATACCGAGCTAAAAGTTTTCCGGCTGGACCGGGTGTTGTACGAAGCGGTTTTCTATCCCGCCGAATACGGCCTGATGCCGCAAACTCTGAATGAAGAAGATGGCGATCCGCTGGACGTGATGGTCTTATCAACTTTTCCCACTTTTCCCGGGTGCCTCGTTTCCTGCCGGCCGATCGGTGTTTTACGCCTCAATGATTCCGGCAAAACGGACGACAAAATCATCGCCGTTTTGGCGGACGATCCCCGCTTTGCGGAAATCAACGAGCTGGACGATTTGACCACCCACGCCAAAAAAGAAATTAAAAACTTTTGGGAAAATTACGCCGAGCTGCAGCCGAATAAGAAAATTAAAATCGAAGGCTGGAGCGCTAAAGATAAGGCCCACGATTTAATCAAGAAAGCCATCGCCGCCTTCCGTTCTTCCACTGAGTGACCCTCCGCCCTATCCGCCCTATCCGAGCCCTATCCGATCCCGGATCGGTTTGAACCTGCGATCCTGGTAAAAGTGAGTCCGGGGCGTCTCGAACGCCCAACCTGTCGCCTCAGGCAACTGCTCTACCAATTTTGTGAGTCCGGGGCGTCTCGAACGCCCAACCTGTCGCCTCAGGCAACTGCTCTACCAATTTTGTGAGTCCGGGGCGTCTCGAACGCCCAACCTACTCCTTAAGAGGGAGTTGCTCTACCAATTGAGCTACGGACCCCTATCAATTTCAAAAACGCTCTGCCCTTACCCGTTTTTAAAAAGAATTCTCTCCTTACGGCCTCCAACTTTGTCTTGTAAGTTTCTTTATATATTAAGTTAAATGGTCTGGTTAATCTAGTGTATTTGCCGGACCCGGAATTATGCTCCCACAACCTTCTCTCGATATTATTAGTTGACCCCGTATACAGCCTGCCGTTTTTTAAACTTCTCAAAACATAGACATAAAACATATCTCATTCGAACGCCCAACCTGTCGCTTCAGGCGACTGCTCTACCAATTGAGCTACGGACCCTTCACGAACTTCGTTTGTTCAGGGTAAACTCTTATATTTTACACCACAAAGTGTTTACACTGAGTCTTCTCGGACAAGTGTGTTTACACTGAGTCTTCGAAGTGCGCCTGGAGGGACTCGAACCCCCAACCCTCACGTCCGAAGCGTGATGCTCTGTCCAGTTGAGCTACAGGCGCCTGGCTGAATTATATCAAAAGAGCAGCTTTTGTTCTAGCCAAAAGACTAATTTTTGCCAGAGAGTGTAGCGGACCTGCGCCAAAATCCCGGAGCGGACCACGGCGATCTTAAATTCCGGCAAATGCTCCCAGGCAAAAGTTAGCTCACCGGAGCGCGAGCTGCTCGTGAGAGTAAAATCAATCTCCGTGGTTTTGCCTGGCTCAATCAATACGCCGCCGGGAATTTGTAGCGGCGCAACCTCCAGGCCGGCATCAACTGTTCTCGCCGCCAACCCTATCATGCCCCTTTCACCCCAAATCGACTGGCCGGTATTACGGATTTGTAATTTCCCGGTAAAACTGGTCGAGGTCGGTAAAAACGGCGGCAAAGTTATTTTTTCCATTTTTAAGCCGAACTCCTGTTCTGGTCGCCAAGCCATTTTGGGCATGTCTTTAACCGTCAGGAATTGAACGCTCTCTTTATTCTCGGCGGTGATCCAGGAAAAGTTGGCAAAAGGCGGTTGGGGATAGTACAAGACAAAAGGCGTTACTGCCATCACTCTTTTATCCGGCAGCCAAACATTTTCATAGGCTTGTTTAATGTATTTAGCTGTTATTTCTTGATTATAAAATTTCGGATTTCGAATTTCGGATTTCGAGTTTACCTGATAGGGCCAGCCGGTTTCGGTAATAAAGACCGGCAAATCTTTGGTCAGCCCGAAGCGGTCTTTCAACACCGCCAGTTCCCATTGGTAGCCCCGAATACTGGTCCTTCCCGCCTGGCCGGGCGTCCCCAAATAGCCGTGATTGGGATAAGAATGAGAGGCCCAGCCGTCGAGCTTGGCGAAAATATCCGGTACTTCCTGGTGTATCTGCCGCCAAAATTCCAAAGCGTCCATGGTTTCTTTAGAATTTGGCGCCGCTAAATCCAAACCGGCGTTAATAATTTTGAAGTCAGGCGAAGTTTCCTTAAACAGGCTAATTGTTTTCTCCAGCAGCCGCCCGTACTCCTGAGGGTTAATTTGGCCGCCCCATTCTTTTTGATGATTCGGCTCGTTAAAAACGACGATATATTTATTTTTGACCGGCCAATTAAGACTACCTAAAAAATCGGTCCAAAAATGCAGATCTTCCGGCAGCGGTTTAACCCAGGCGTCGCCGGCCAAATGCGTCGCCAGCCGCACCAGCGGGACCAGGTGAGAGCGCCGGCAATCGTCAAAAAACTTTTGCCATTTGCCCGCGTCGCGGTCATCGTCGCGGATGACCACCGTTACAAAACCCCAATCGCCGCCATTAGCATTCACCAATTCCTTCGCCTTGAGCAAATCGGCCGGTTCTAAAATATGAATGCCGAATTTGTTAACCTCCTCGGCCGCCAAAACTGGCAGGGGGAGAAGCAAAAATGCTAAAATTAGTCCCAGGATTAGCAATTTATTCATGGTCTGAATTATATCAGTTTACTAACTGCGATGGAGATTGAGGAAAGAATCGCGCAAATTCGGGAAGAAATCAGGAAAACGCCCTATCACAAAGGGACGCAGCATTATATTGGCCGCCTGCGCGGCCGGATTGCCCAACTGGAAGACGAGTTGCTGTGGAAAAAAGCCAAAGGCGAGGGTAGTGGCGGCGGGGGCTACGCCGTTAAAAAAACCGGCGATGCCACCGTCGTTTTGGTCGGGCCGCCATCGGTCGGCAAGTCCACTTTAATCAATCAAATTACCAATGCCAATTCGAAAGTAGCCGCTTATGATTTCACCACTATTGACGTCATTCCCGGCATGATGGACTACCGAGGCGCCCATTTCCAAATCATGGATATTCCCGGCATTATCAGCGGCGCCTCCAAAGGCAAGGGCCGCGGCAAACAGGTTTTGTCGGTCGCCCGCAACGCCGATCTGATTTTAATCATGGTGGACACTAAAAGCCTGGAAAAAATTGCGGCGATTAAAGCGGAATTGTATCAATTCGGCATCCGCCTGGACGAAGCGCCGCCGCTGGTTTATATCACTAAACTCACTGCCGGCGGCCTGAAAATTTCCGCCAACGTCCCTTTAAAACACATTAACCTGGCCACCATTGAGGAATTGGCCGGCGAGTTTAAAATCCGCAATGGCGAAATCGTTGTTAAAGAAGACGTGACTTTAGAACGGCTGATCGACGCTTTCATGGCCAACCGGGCTTATCTGCCCTACTTGGTCGTCGTTAATAAAGTTGACCTTTCGAAAAAAGCGCTGGCAAATCCCGATTTTCTCCCCATTAGCGCCCAAAAAAATCTGGGTGTGGCGGAGTTGAAGGAAAAGATTTGGCAAAAATTAGGATTGGCGGGCATCTTTTTAAAGCCGGCGGACGGCGAAGCAGATTTAAACAAACCTTTGATTATTAAGGCGGGCCAAACGCTGCGGGAAATTTTGGCCGGTTTATCAATTTGCGACAAAGAAACTTTTACCAAGGCTAAGGTTTGGGGTCCGGGCGCCAAATTTCCCGGTCAGGAAGTCAGCTTTTCCTTCCGGCCGCTGGAGGGCACTATCATCGGCTTTCTGGCTTAGGCTGGAAACCCACTTTCAGGCTCATTACGTAAGCCCTGCTGAATGGCCGGTCCCCTCCCTGGAGCATAAACACAGTTATAAAGAGTTAGCCCCGCCGCCCTTGATCCATAGTCGTTTAGGGAGACCTCCCGCTCGTGACGAGGACTGGTTTGCCAACCCCTTGGAATGCCGGTCAATAAAGCCAAAAGCTCTTGGTCTGGGGAAGTGGGGATGTTTTTGGCGTCCGGTCTAAACATGGCTTTTAGCTAATGCGCGTATTATAGCACATTTATTTTTTCGGCACCAACGGAAGACCGTTAATGATAAGCCTATTATCCCTTTTTGCGGCGTTTACTGGCTTTTGCCGCCAGCATTAAACGCTTTATCTCCAGCCGCTTTTTCGTTTTGTGCGAGTGGGATTTATGTCGGCATCCCGCTTTGGTATCTTTTCTTGCCATATATTCTATTATACACCTAACCTTTGTGGTTGGGGTGGCGTACGGGATTCTAAGCTGGGTGAGTGACGGGTTCTGCCCCCGCGGCCTCCGCTTCCACAGAGCGGCGCTCTACTAACTGAGCTACACCCACCATGCGGCATGTCTGACGTGCCAGCCGCGTTTGACCCGGTGCCCCTGAAATGGGCTACTTCGAACACCATTATAGCCGACTGGCTAGCGATTTACAAACAATTTGAGCCGGTAATTCCCCATTATGCCTTTGCCTAACTAGGGCAGGGAAGTGATATAGTCTAATCATGGACATTGAGAAAGCAAGAAAGGTTCTCGGTAAAAAGTTTGAGAAAAAAAGCGATGAAGAAATACAGGAGATACTTGCTAGAATGGGGCCATTGGTTGATATGGCCGTAAACATGTTCAGGGAAAGCGTGAGAGAATGGAGCGAGTTAAAAGAACCAAAAGATAGTTTCGAGAAATGGTTGAATAAAAAATACGGATTTAAGAAAGTTAAATGAAGACTACTAAAGAAAAAGAGATAGACGGACGCCTTCGAAAACTCGCCAATGTTATGCTTGACCGCATCCTGAACAACCCCAAGCTTTTAACTATGTCGTTAAAGAGGCGAAAAGGGCTTGTCTTTAAAGGATTTAAACAAGCAGAGCCAATCGAGGGTAACCCCGAAGCGTTTTGGGATTTTGTTTTTAACGGAGTTTTAAAGAAAGAGAAAACTAAACTTCACGAGTAGCTGGCCGACCTCTTGACAAGGCTTTGTGACGTTCTCTAAACTATAAATTAGAAAGTCGATTATCTTAAGACAAGTTCCTTAAGCGATTTTCCGAAAGTAAGACAGCCTGAAATGGCTCTATCTTGTTTTTGGAAAGTCGCTTTTTTAGTGGCTTGAGGTTTTGAAAGGTGGGCTGGTAGCTCTACGACTACGGGCCTACCCTCCAAGATTTTAAGACTAACACCTTTGGAAGGGGGTGAAATATATGGGAATATTTGATAATTTTTCTACACAAGTTGCGACCTTAGGCGAAAGGTTGGGATTACCCGAGTGGGGCATCTCTGAGCGAATCAGTGGCAGCCCCACCCAAACGATTCCGAATGCTTGGAATCCGCAGGGAGCCTATCAATCACCGGTAGTCAGTCAGCAAAATGCGATTTACAATCCGAGCACGCCCAGCGTTAACAGGACACTAACACGGCCCAGGGGCCAGGTGTTGGGTTCTAACAATGCTCCGGTTAACACTACGAATCCCGGCGGTGGAGGCGGTGGACAGCCAACAAATAGCGGACCGTCCATTCAAGATCTTCTAGATCAAGGTTATGGGAGCTATTTGGCTCAACTTGATCAAATGATGGGCGGACTAGAGCCGCAAAGAGTAGCTCAACAGGGAATCGTTGAATCGCAATATGGCCAAGGTTTAACCAATCTTCAGGGCCAGCGAGAAAGTGGCCTATACGACCTGGCGGGGCAACGGGCATCCGTTCAAACCAGCCAAGTCAAATCCTTAAAAGATGTAGATACCTACCTTAGAAATGCTTTTAGGGCGGGCAATATGTATTTGGGAGCAAGAGGCGCGGCCGATAGTTCAGCCGCAAATATGTATAGCTACGCTCTAACAAAGCTGGGGGGTCAACAAAGAGCCGATGTTTTGAGTCAGGCCAACACTAGCTACCAGGCAATCGCTGATCGGGAGTTCAAGTTGAACAATATCTATAACAGCGAGGTCAACCGACTAGGAAGTGAGAAGGAGCAAAAGCTCATGTCAATTTCTCAATGGTTTAGCGAAGCCCAAAATCAGATTCGGGGTTTACAAGCGGGTGCTCAAAGGGAAAAGAGCCAACAGACTTTGAATATCGCACTCCAAGCCTTAAACCAAGCTGATACGGACTCCAGGAATCAAAGAGCAATGCTTGATAGCTGGGTCGTTACCAACGCCAAGTCGATCACCGAAGCAAAAGCAGGCATGGCGAGCAACGCCCAATATACGGCGCCCGGTATCTCAACCAACCCAATAGTCGGCAATCTGACAACGGACGCAATGGGTAATGCTTTCCAAGGGCCGTCTTATGGTTACGGCAGTAATTACGGACAGACCAAATATGATTTATATGGTCGGCCGATTAATTACGCTTAGAAAGGAAACATGGCAAATCTCTTAACCGAGGTTGACAAGTTTTTGACGCAATTCCCCAATCCGATTGCTTACCTTCAACAAAAGGCCCAGCAGGCGGGGAATTATTTTAATCCGACTTCCAATGCCGGACAGAATTTTTGGTCAACGCCGGTGGCTCAAAAGTTAGGTCAGGCTCAACAGATTGTCCAACAGCAATATACCCCTCAAAACATTGTTCGGTCAGCGATTCCTATGGTCAATTATCCTCAATATACCCAGAATGTTGGTCAGCAATTACAGAAAGTTAATCTACCTCAACTTAATATTCCTGCTCCATTAAAAGCAGGAATCCCCGCTCTACAATTACCCGAACAAATCAATGCTTACGCTCAATCCTATGGCCGAACACTAGCGGCACCAGGACAGAACAAACTAGAAGCCGGTTTAAATCTTCTGCCATTCCTGCCCGTTGGCAGAGTTAAAGCGGTCGTCCCCAAAGACTTCTCAACTGCCTGGCTGGATCAAGGAGCCGAAACACTAGCCAAGGTTAAGCCGACCATTGGCGCCTTAGAAAGTCAGATCAACGGCTTGATTGGCCATTCTCCGGGTGGGATGAATTGGAAAATGGAGTATCGGGTTCGGGAACAATTACTCAACTACGCTAAACAGGAAGCCCCGGTTGAAGTGAAAAGTCAAATCACCAAACTCGAGGGTTTAATTGACAATATCCGCAATATTAGGGAAGAAAAGGCCACCGCCAAACAAATAGCCACGGGACTGCCACAATTAAAAGAGGACGCCAGGATACGGCAGGCCCAGGCCGAGGTTCAAAAACTCTTGAAGGTTCC
>Ga0210057_1003748_pt1 | contig 20753 bp, 17 predicted proteins | sample CryGeyCG2114_010_2_FD_183968 | JGI IMG/M metagenome (GOLD analysis project Ga0210057, IMG submission 183968) | Groundwater microbial communities from aquifer - Crystal Geyser CG10_big_fil_rev_8/21/14_0.10 (SPAdes) (version 2) | ecosystem: Environmental > Aquatic > Deep subsurface > Groundwater ...
ACGCCAGCCGACATTTCTGTCTCGTGCGCGAGTTTTTTGGTCCCAATATGTGTATGCACCAATTTTGTCTGGATAAAAATATCTGAAAACATCTATAAAATTATTTTTAATTACTTTACTAATCCAAGCACGTTCAATGGGGAGGAATCCAGTATTTTCTTCATTTGCTTTTGGATGTGCAAGGTCTATTGCTTCATGCGCTGTATTTATGTCTCCGCAGAAAATAACGTGTTCACCATTTTTACGAAGTTTTAAAATAAATTTTAAAAATGCATCATAAAATTCTAATTTATATTTTAATCTATGTGGGCCTGATCCTCCATTTGGAAAGTATCCAGTTATGATTGTAAAGTTTTTTAATTTTATACCTAGCAATCTACCTTCTTTGTCTAAGTTTTTTTTCTGTCCTTTTTGATTCATTCCATAAAAAATTTCTCGTGGTTTTTCTTTTGAATAGATTGCAACACCACTATATCCTTTTCTTGTTTGGGAATGAGAGAAATATGAATAATATTCTTTTAGATTACGTGATTCTTCTGTAAGTTGTTCAGGATGTGCCTTTGTTTCTTGTAAACAAACTACATCAGGTTTGTATTTTTTAAATAGTGGCTCAAAATAACCCTGTTTCACAGTGGCTCGTAACCCGTTTGTATTCCAAGAAATTATTTTCATCCCAGTACTAAAATTTTATTAATAATCTTTATCATTATATCCCGTAATCAAAAATTTAGTACGGGATAAGTATTATTTATTTTATATTGTGAAATTTTTTATGTATATCTTTTAAATGTTTATCGGTCACGTGGGTGTAGATTTGTGTAGTATTTATATTTGCATGTCCTAAAATTATTTGGACTGAACGTAGGTCTGCTCCATTACTAAGTAAATCAGTTGCAAACATATGACGCATTACGTGGGGTGTGACTCTTTTTGAGATGCCTGCTTTTGTGGCATGTTGTTTCACAATCCTTTCAATAGATCTTCGAGCTAAAGAACCGAATTCTCCGTTTTTAGTTTTTTTTGCTAATTCATTTCCAATTTGTACAAAAAGAGAATCACTCATATCTTTGCGAGCAGATAAATATGCTCTGACAGCATTTTTTGCATCATCAGAAATAAAAACTACTCGTACTTTTCCTCCTTTTCCACGGATAGATAATTCATCTGAACTTAAATCCAAATCTCTATTTAAAGAACATAATTCTGAAACACGCAGGCCGGTAGAAAATAAAAGTTCCAAAATAGCTTTGTCTCTTAAATTTTTTAGATCATTCCCTTTAGGTGATTTTAATAGTCTAGAAAGTTCAGCATGAGTAATAAGATCTAGTGATCGTTCTCCGACTTTAGCTAACTCTATTTTTTCAGCTGTTATAGTTTTTACTTCTTGTCGTGCAAGATATTTCAAAAACGCTCGTAGCGCTATCAAGTAATAATTTTGAGTTTTTTTAGATAAAGTTTCTCCGGTAGCTCTGTTGTTGCCAGTTGATTGACGATTGAGCCAAAGACGAAATTCTCGTATCATTTCTTCATTTATATTTGCTGGGTTATCATTTTTTGTAAAATCTAAAAAGCGAGTCAGGTAATGGTCATAATTTTTTACAGTATTTATTGCTCTACCTCTTTCTATTTCTACATATTCCAAAAACTGAGTTTTGAGTTGTTTGAGAGATGCCATAGCTTTATTTTAGCATGCCTGCCTATCCTTTGGTTGGTCGCACAATATTTTGGCAGCAAAAACATAAAATGTGAGGATTGTAACATTTTTTGTCTCTGATGCATTATACTTAAGTGATCACTTATAAATTATAGAAATTATCGTATGAAATTGAACAAAGACCAAGTTGGGGAGCTCTGGGATGAAATAACACCAAAATTATATGGTTATCTTTTTAATACGTTGCATGACTGGTCCGTAGCCGATGATATTTTACAGACATCCTGGTTGAAGGCCATTGAAGCATTGCCTAATTTTAAAGAAAGAAATGGAGGATTTTCTGCTTGGATTTTTAGTATTGCTCGAAATGAAATGAGAATGTATTGGCGAAAAAATAATCGACAAGTTGAGTTTGATTATAATTTGCATGATATATCATTTAAAGATGAAATTAATGAAGAGATGCAGTTTGTGGAGCAGTTAATAAAAAAACTTGAGAAGGAAGATAGAGAATTGATTAGGCTTCGTTATATTGCTGATCTTTCTTTTAAAGATATGACAAAAATATTAAATATAAATCAGGTGACTCTTAGAGTAAAGATACATCGCGCGCTTGGTCATGCGCGATCAATAATAAAAACGCAAATGTATGAGTAAATATAAAAATATTAGTGAAGTTTTTAAAAAATGGGGGGAGAGAAATCAAAAAGTCCCGGAGAATAACCTTTCCTTAAAAAACGAAATATTGGAGAAAGTTACATTTGTAAGAGAAGAAATTGAGATAAAAAAAGAAAAACGATCGTTGCCATGGGTTTCTATCGGTTTTGCTTCCATTGCAATTTTATTTATGCTCGGTAGTTCCATATTCACTTCGGAGAGTGGTACTTTTAATAAAAACAACACTGTTATTGAATATAGAACACCTAGTTCTTCCTTTGATTTAAACGATATTTTGTATGAAGACAAAAAGCAAATAATACCTACGTGGAATGTAGATGGTACTCCGATTAATGATAGTAGGGAATTTTTGAAGACTAATTATAATGCTACCTTGCTTACGCGAAAAATAGAAAATAAAAAAACACAAATTGAAATTATAGTTCGTGGACTAGGTGGGCGTATAGACTCATCCAATGGGAATAAAAAATATAGCAATATAGTTTTTGCTATACCCGTTGATAAATTTGAAATATTCAGGATGGAAATAAAAAATCTCGGATGGGAAAAATTATTCTCAGAAAATATATCTTCCTTAAATCTTTTGCCTGAGAAACAATCAATTGAAGAATCACAGAAATGGGTTGTAAATGAATTTACTACTTTGAAAAGCGAGCGAAATCAGATTGTGAAGAATCATACTAGCGTAATTAGTGGATTAAGTTTACGTTTGCGAAGTATTGATCAAGAAATAAGTATTCTTCAGTACGAATTACAAACTGCAAACGCAGATCGTAGATATCAAATTGAATCTCGACTATCACAGCTTTCTTCTGAAAAAAATAATATCCTAAATGAACAAGCTAATGAAAATAAAAACTATCAAATAAAACTTAATAGTATAGATATAAGGATAAAAAATACTCAAAATGAATTAAAAAATCTTGGCTTAAAAGACCAAAAACTTATGGATAATGTTGCTACTATTAATGGGAATATTTCATTAAGATGGGTAAGTTTATGGGAAATGGGTGAGCTTTATATACCAGGTCCAATGGTTGTGTGGCTACTTTTTATAGCAGCGATAATCTCATATTTTTTCTGGCATCGTAATTCTTATATATCTATTTAGTAAGTACTTTTAAGATAAGTTGAATATTTTTCATACCATAAAAATTGTGTGACATATATTTAGTCTTGCAATTTGGGCATCTTTGTGCTAGGATAAAATCCATGTTAACTACAAAGAAAAAGCAATCTATTATAAAGAAAAATCAAATTCATGAGAAAGATACAGGCTCTTCTGAAGTTCAGGTGGCTGTTTTGTCTACACAAATAGATGAATTAGCAAAACATTTGAAAAAACATAAGAAAGATAACACTTCTCGTAGAGGACTTATAAAAATGGTAGCTGACCGACGTACTCATTTGAAATATTTAGAGCATAAAAATAAACCTCGTTATAATGCTCTTATGAAGAAGATGAATCTCGCTTAACCAATTAATAATTTAGAATTACGAATTACGAATTATGAATTACGAATTAAAAAAACATTTATTAAACTCGTAATTGTTCATTCGTAATTGATAATTGAATTCAATGACAGTTATAAAAAATAAAGAACAAAGAGTTGGAGTTTTTATTGATACTCAAAATCTATATCATTCAGCTCGCAATTTATATAAAGCACGAGTTAATTTTGGTGCAGTTTTGAAAGAAGCAGTAGCAGGAAGAAAACTTGTTCGTGCAGTGGCTTACGTTATCACATCTGAGACAGGCGAAGAAAAAAACTTTTTTGATGCACTTGAGAAATTAGGTATTGAAACAAAGACGAAAGACTTACAGGTTTTTTATGGTGGTTTTAAAAAAGGTGATTGGGATGTTGGTCTTGCTGTGGATGCTATTAAATTTGCTCCAAAACTCGATGCTGTAGTCCTTGTCGCTGGTGATGGAGATTATGTGCCTATGGTTGAATATATACAGAGTATGGGTACACAAGTTGAAGCTATTTCTTTTGGTAAATCAACTTCTGGCAAACTTCGTGAAGCAGTGGATGATTTTATAGATCTTTCTTTGAATCCAAAGAAATATTTAATAGGAATGAAGTAATATTTATTAATTAATTTAGGTTCGCGTTTAGACAGAAAGTAGTGTTCTCTATATTGAGTAACAATACTGTAGTCTGAACACGAACTAAAATAATATTTATCCCGTTAGAAATTTACAAAACGTGGATTATGTTATTAAAAAATTATTTGTCTTTATGTACCCTTGAGGTATTGTACGGATAGTATAATTTCTAAGCGGGATGCAAAAGAAAGAATATAGTGTAGAAATTGGTGGTAAAACAATGACTGCCATTTTTTCAGATTTAGCAGAGCAAGCTCATGGGTCAGTGATTTTAAAATATGGTGAAACAATTGTGCTTGCAACCGTTTGCATGTCTAAGGATAGACAAGAGGGTTTGGGGTATTTTAATTTGACAGTAGATTATTTAGAAAAATTTTATGCTACTGGTAAAATTTTGGGTTCTAGATTTATGCATAGGGAAGGTAAACCATCAGAAGATGCGATACTTGCTTGTCGAGTTATTGATAGGACTCTTCGTCCACTTTTTGATCAATCAATTCGTCATGCAGTGCAGGTAATCACTACAGTCATATCTTTAGATGAAGAAGATCCCACTATACTTGCAATAAATGCAGCTTCTTTGGCTTTATCTGTATCTGATATTCCTTGGGCAGGACCTATAGGAGCAGTTAGAATTGGTAAATATAATGATCCCTCGGCTCCGCTCGGGACAAGTGATAATCTAAAAATAAGTCCTATACAAAGTTTGCGTATGGATGATGAACAGTATAAATTTGATCTGACTATTTGTGGTAAAGATGGAAATATAAATATGATTGAGGCATCAGCTCATCAAACAAAAGAAGATGAACTAGAAGAAGCATTTAAAAAAGCCAGTGAAGAAATAACTAAATTAGAAGATTTTCAAAAGAAAATTGTTGCTGAAATAGGTGTTCCCAAAAAAGTTATAGAAAAAGAAAAGATAGGAGAAGAGTCAGTGAAGTTATTTAATAAAAATATTTTACCGAAGATGGAGAGTGCTTTATTCTCTGGAGTAGGCCTGCCTGCGCATGCAGGAAAGAAAAAGATAGATGAATTGCATAATGTTTGGAATAAAATGGTTAAAGATAGCTTTCCAGATAGGGATGATTTTGCTGTAGAGGATGATCTCTTTGATGATACAGAGAATGATATGTTGCACAAAAAAGCTATTAATGATAATCAACGTGCTGATGGTAGAGATATGGATGGGCTTCGTGATCTTTACGTTCAAGCTGGTGGTATTTCTTCGATTTTACATGGTAGTGGAATTTTTTATCGTGGTGGAACGCACGTGCTTTCTGTGCTTACTCTTGGTGGTCCTGAAGAAAAACTTTTGGTTGATGGTATGGAATTGAGAGAAGAGAAAAGATTTATGCATCATTACAATTTTCCACCTTATTCAAGTGGCGAAGTTGGTCGCATAGGTACTACTAACCGTAGAGAGATTGGTCATGGTGCACTTGCTGAAAAAGCACTTGCGATGGTATTACCGAGTGTGTCGGATTTTCCTTATACAATGCGTTTGGTCTCTGAGTCGATGGCATCTAATGGTTCTACATCACAAGCCTCTATCTGTGCATCTTCTATTGCTCTAATGGATGGGGGAGTCCCGATAAAAGCACCTGTTGCAGGTATTGCTATGGGTTTGATGATGAGGGAGACAACATCCGCCAAAGGCGGACAAGAATATAAAATTTTGACAGATATTCAAGGGCCGGAAGATCATCATGGTGATATGGATTTTAAAGTTGCAGGAACGAGAGAGGGTGTCACTGCTATTCAACTTGATGTAAAGGTAGAAGGAGTGCCGATAAAAATATTAGCTGAAGCGATGATACAATCTAAAAAAGCGCGGATTGCTATTCTAGATAGAATTGAAAAAGAAATACCAACACCGAGAGTTGAAATTTCTCCGAATGCACCGAAGATTTTAATTATAAAAATTAAACCAGACCAGATCGGTATGATTATCGGTGGAGGAGGAAAAACTATCAAAGATATAAAAGAAAGAACTGGAGCTGAAATAACTATTGAAGATGATGGGACAGTATATTTAACTGGTAAAGATGATAAAGCCGAGAAAGCAAAGAAAATAATAGAGGAAATGACTCATGAATTCAAACTTGGGGAAGTGTTAAAAGGAGAAGTAGTGAAACTTGCAGATTTTGGAGTTTTTGTCAGGTTAAATCCTTTTGTGGACGGAATGGTCCATATTTCTGAAATGGCACCATTTCGCGTAGAACGAGTTAGCGATATAATAAAAGAAGGTACGATAGTACCGGTGAAGGTTATAAAGATTGATGAAGAAAGAGGGAAAATTAGTTTGTCCATAAAAGAGGCAGATAAGGATTTCTTTAAGAAAAATTAATCGAGATGGAAGATAAAGATAAATTAAAAAATAAAATTGTTGAAACCTATACCAGTGATATGGTGAAGGCTATTGGAGGCGATAAGGGTGGTTTAATAAAAAAGATAATTGATGAAGACGAAAAACGTGAGGACCAGAGGATAAGTTTGTCACTCAGATCAAAGAAGAATAGGATGTTTATGTTTATGGGGGTTGTGCTTGTATTTTCTGCTTTAGCCATTTTGATTTTTTTAGTATTTTTTAATGAAAATGATATTTTAGGTCCAACCATACAACAAAATACTTCCATAATTTTTGCTAATCAAACTAATTTTAAGGCAATTGATGGCTTTTCTAAAGAAAAGATAGCAGAGACTATTTTTAATCAGACCAATAATACTAAAGTAAAGATGGGTGAGATAGAAGGGATTTATTTGACGGAGAATGAACAGGTTGTAGGATTTAGAAGGTTTGTCTCGCTTATAAAAGGCAATATTATTCTAGATAAAACTGATTTTATTAATGATAATTTTTTACTTGGTGTCTTTAAAAGTGGATTAAATCCTATCTCACCGGATGTTGGGGATTTATTTATACTTCTTAAAATACGCTCTATGGCTGATACATTTCCTGTGATTCGTGATTGGGAAAGTAAAATGTTGTATGATTTATATGGATTTTTTGGAGTAAATATAACTCCTGAGACTAATTATCTTTTTACTAAGAATTTCGAAGATGGAATTGTAAATAATAAAAATGCACGAATTCTCAAAGATAATGATGGGAAAATTGTTTTGATGTATGTATTTATCAATGATTTATCCATTATCATTACCAATTCGGAGCTAGCCACAAAAGAAGTAATCCTCCGTTTTGCCTCTAGTCAGATTAAGAAATAAATCACTTTTAGTTGCTTTTTTAAATTAAAATGATACTCTTTGGGTATGTTAGATAAGAAAAAAATTAAAGAAAAGTTGGAGAAAGAAAGAGATGTTTTGCTCGATCAAATTCGTGATATCGGAAAGTTAAATCCGGAGACGAATGAATGGGAGGCAGTTCCTGAAGAACGAGATTCTAGGGAATCAGATCAAAATGATATGGCTGATAGATTTGAAGATTTTGAAGAGAGAAGTGCTATGATTAAAGTTTTAGAATCAAGGTTGAATGATATTTTGAGTGTACTTAAAGAATTAAATAAAGAATCTTTCGGAAAATGTGAAGTATGTAAAAAGGATATTGAGATGAGTCGTATGGAAGTGAATCCAGCGGCTAAAACTTGTAAGAAGCATTTAAACGGTTAAAAAGATAAGTTAAAAAATCACAGAAATCAAAAATTTTCGCGCCTTCGCCCTCGGAGACAACAGGACAGGGAACCCACGACGCTTAAAATTTTTATTTCTGCGATTTTTATAAAATTATGTCTTTTGCAAAAGTCTATTCGGCACAAGTAAACCTCCTTTCTGGACAAATCGTAACGATAGAGGTTGATTTATCGCGTGGATTACACACTTTTAATGTAGTAGGTCTTCCAGATAGTGCAGTAAATGAATCGAAGGATAGAGTGAGTTCGGCTATAAAAAATTCTGGTTTTAAATCTCCAAAAGCAAAAAACCAAAAAATAATTGTTTCACTTTCACCGGCTGACCTTAAAAAGGAGGGGCCATTTTTTGATTTGGCTATTGCACTTTCGTATCTACTCGCATCTGAGGATCTGAAATTTGATTCAGAAAAAAAGATTTTTCTAGGCGAGCTTGGCTTAGATGGTACGTTGCGACGCATTAGAGGTGCCTTGCCTCTTGTGATGGAAGCTAAAAGGGCAGGATATGAAGAAGTTTATTTGCCGAAAGAAAATGCCATTGAGGCAGCATTAGTCGATGGAATAAAAATTTTTGGTGCTGAGACTTTAAAGGAAGTAGTGGAACATATTAGTTCGGAAAAAGGACCGTCCTTAAAGAATTCAAAAAGAACGGCCCTTGGGGAAACCTTACTTCACCAAGGCTCCGAAGGGCGGAGGAAAATAAAAATTCAACCAAAAACTGAAATAAATTATAAAAAAGAAAAAAGAAATTCTGATTTTTCTGATATTAAAGGACAAGAGGGCGCAAAAAGGGGTCTTGAAATAGCGGCTGCTGGTGGACACAATATTGCTATGTATGGACCACCTGGTACAGGTAAGACGATGTTGGCACGAGCTTTTTCACAACTATTACCAGATTTAGGAATTGAAGAGGTGCTAGAAATCACTGGCATACATTCTGTCGCTGGAGTGACAAGAGGGGAACTCATATCTTCTCCTCCTTTTCGTTCTCCTCATCATACTTCTTCTTATGTATCAGTTATCGGAGGAGGAACTTATCCAAAGCCTGGAGAAGTGACGCTTGCTCATAAAGGTGTTTTATTTCTAGATGAATTTCCAGAGTTTGAAAAAAGAGTTTTGGAATCTTTACGACAACCTCTCGAAGATAATGTCGTTTCTATTTCTCGGGCTAAAGGTTCAGCTATTTTCCCATCTAATTTTATATTAGTTGCGGCTATGAATCCTTGTCCTTGTGGAAATGCTGGAAATAAACAAAAAGCTTGTATATGTAAGCCTTCTGATTTAGATAGATATAAAAGAAAATTATCGGGGCCGATAATGGACCGTATTGATATTTGGGTATCTGTCGGAAATGTTGATTATAAAAAATTAAGTGAAGAGAGTAATGGAGAAAAAAGTGAAAAGATAAAACAAAGAGTGACGAATGCACGAAAAGTTCAGGAAGGAAGATTTAAAAAATTTAGAAGAAATATAACGACGAACAGCGAGATGAATGTTAAAGATTTGTTTAATATGGTGAAATTGAAAGACGAAGTCAGAGATTTGTTGGATGATAGTGCTGAACGATTGGCTCTCTCTGCTCGTGCATATCATCGAGTTATCAAAATTGCTCGCACTATTGCTGATTTAGAAAATTCTGAAGAAATAAATTCAAATCATATTTTGGAAGCGATACAATATAGGCCAAAAGTTACTGTGTAACTTTTGGCCCTGAGTATCTTCGAAGGGTCGAAGGTGAATTCATAGAAAAACCTAAGAACAATATTTTTGCCGGTACGGATTTTTTGAAGCTTAAAAAATCCTGAAGTTTTCGCGCCGTCGCGCTCAAAACCCCTTAAAAACATTATTCTTAGGTTTTTCTATTTAATTTGGGTTATCCACAGGTGAGTGATTGACAGTGAACGCTCGTTCACTTATACTGGGGTTATGTCACAAAAACAATATTTTAAAACAATTGAAAAAGAGATACAGAGGATTAATAGAATAATTGATTTGAAAATTCTTCGTGGGGAAGAATACAAAAAAGAAGCTCTTGACCATAAACTTCTTTTAAAGAAGATTCGTTATCAAAATAGACAAAGTTTCTTTAAGAAATTATTTTCTTCTCCCAGTTGGAGAATCGCTTCCTTTTTTTAATATATGGCGAAAAATATTTATCAAGAAAAGATAGAAGATTTCTATTCTAAAAATAAAAGAATGCCTACGTATTCTGAAATGATGGGTCTTTTTAATTTTAAGTCTAAAAATGCAGTTTTTAGAGTTGTGGAGAAATTAATAGATGCTGGGCTTGTATCTAAAGATCATTTAGGTAGATTAATCCCTAGTGAAACTTTTGCAGAAAATATTACTAGTATTCCAATGCTTGGATTTGTCACTGCTGGATTTCCTGCTACTGTCGAAGAGGAATTAGCGGAGACTATTAATTTAGATAATTTACTTGTAAAAAATAAAGCATCGACTTTTATGCTCGAAGTTGATGGAGATTCTATGACTGACGCGCATATAGAAAAAGGGGATATGGTGCTCGTAGAGAAAGCAAACGTAGCGAAAGATATGCAGATAGTGATAGCAGAAGTAGATGGAGAATTTACAATGAAATATTTTAGAAAAGAAGGGAATAAGGTTTGGTTACAACCAGCAAATAAAAATTATAAATCGATATATCCAGCCCAGAGTTTAAATGTAATAGCTATACTCAAAGCAGTGATTAGAAAATATTAAATCAAAAAATCCGCCGAGTGGCGGATTTTTTGATTCTTTTATCTCGAGATAAAAGATTATGCAACTGCGTCCTTTAGGGCCTTTGCAGCTCTAAATTTTGGAACTTTCTTTGCGGCTACTTTGACTTGTTCTCCAGTCTTTGGATTACGAGCCATTCTAGCAGCACGTCCTTTTACAGAAAAGATTCCAAAGCCAGCTATTGATACTTCTCCACCTTTTTTCATGGTGTCGATTACAGCATCAAACATTCCATCTACGATTTCCTCAGCTTGTACTTTTGTACCACCAAGTTTACCGTGTACCCATTCTGCTAATGCTTGTTTATTCATAAAGATTAGGTTTTAGGGACTAGTTTCTAGTGAGCTAGTATTTTTACCAGAACCTAGTAGCTAGAACCTAGAAGCTTACTGATAATGCTTTCGACCCTGCCCCGCCGTGGCGGTGGCTTTTACTTATAAAATTACTACTTATACATTATATATCAAGGGTTTTTTAAGGCAATAGCAAGTGATTTATCTAGCGTATTCAATAATTCTAGTTTCTCTTATCATTGTTACTTTAATCTCTCCTGGGTATTTTAATTCTTGTTCTATTTTTACAGCAATATCATGAGCCATTATCTTTGCTTCAGCATCTGAAACTTTTTCTGGAGTGACAAATATACGAATTTCACGTCCAGCTTGAAGAGCATATGATTTTTCAACCTCTGGGAATGCATTTACTAATGCTTCAAGTTCTTGTAATCTCTTTAGGTAGTTTTCTACTGAATCACGACGTGCTCCAGGCCTACCACCTGAAATAGCATCTGCGGTCTGAACAATTATAGATTCTATTGTTTCATATGGATAATCTTCGTGGTGGGATTTCATTGCTGTGATAATACGTTCATCTGCTCCGAATTTTTGTAAAATTCGCATACCTATTTCGATATGTGTACCTTGTACTTCATGGTCTAGAGCTTTTCCTATGTCATGTACTAATGCACCTGCTTTAGCTATAGCAACATCTGCTCCTAATTCCTCGGCGATCATCCCAGCGATGTGTGCCATCTCAATAGAATGTTGTAGTACATTTTGTCCGTAACTTGTACGAAAATATAATCGTCCAATAATTGCAACAATACGTGGATCAAAATTAAATATTCCACATTCATAGACTGCTTGTTCTCCTTTTTCTTTGATTATTTTATTTATTTCTTCTTTAGCTTTTTCTACTAGTTCTTCTATTTTTGCTGGTTGGATTCGCCCATCTAATATTAGATTTTCAAGGGCTAGACGAGCGACTTGTCTTCTTATAGGATCGAATGAAGAAATGATTATTGAACCAGGGGTATCATCTACGATTAATTCGACGCCAGAAACTCGTTCAAATGCCCTTATATTTCGGCCTTCTTTTCCTATAACTTTACCTTTAATTTCATTATTTGGGATATTTACTATCGTTGTCATTAATTCAGATGCAGTGCTCGATGCGAGACGTTGAATAGAAGTGGCTAAGATATCTTTCGCTCTGTTTTCTAATTTTTCCTCGTTACTGTTTTCAAGTTTTTGGATTCTAACCAAAATATCTTCTTCATATTTTTTTTCAATATCTTTCATTAAGATTTCTTTTGCTTCTTCTTCTGTCAATTTTGATACTTTTTCAAGTTCAATTCTCTTTTCTGTTTCTATACCTAGCACTTTATCTTGAATTTTTTTTATTTCTTCTACTTTTAGTTTAATATTTTCAGCTTCTTTGTTTATTTCGACTTGTCGAACATCTAAAAACTCATCTTTTTTTATAAGTCTTTTTTCTGTATCTTTAAATTCTTCTTCTTGTTTCTTTTCTTCTTCTTTTAATTCGACTAGTCTTTTTTCTGCTTTATTTTTAGCTTCGTCTATGATTTTCTGTGCTTCTTCTTTCGCACCAACCATCATCTGTTTAATATCTATTTCTATAGATTTTCTTTTTCCTAATGCGATGATTACTCGCAGATAGTATCCGATTCCTGCACCTAAAAGGAGTACTCCAACTCCGACTAGAATTATTATTAATGTGCTCATAAGCCTTATGTCGGCTTATAAAAACAAGCCACTATATTTGCTCTATTTCTTTTATTAGAGAGATATGAAAGTTTTTCTCTGATGTTTTAATTCGCAACAACATATATGGGGATATTTTTATAAACCAAGTGAAAATAAATTTGTAAAAGTCAACATAATTAATATATCAGATTATATGACTTTTGTCTATTTATTGTGTTTTTCCATTCGATGTGTTATGGTGTTTTTGTAGTTCTTATTTAATAAATAAATTTCGGAGGATTCTTAGTGAGAAAAAAAGAGGAAGTACCGCAGAAAGAGAATGATCAACAACCAGTTTTGGTTATCGAGGATGATGAAACTGGTTTTTATGAAAGGTCTCCAGATTTTTTTGGATCCTGGAATAGGGATTCAAGAAAATCAAAAAAATCTGCGTATATAATGCGCAGATCTGGAAAAATAAACCGGGGAGGTAAATTCCCAGGATAAAGTTTTTTTAAAAAAATCTCTAGTGGCATGCGCTAGAGTACCCCGCAGTATTTATACTAGCGGGGTTTTTTATTTTGATTAAGATTTTGAAGTAGGAGTTTTGGATTTTGTAACTATTTCATCGATAATTCCATATTTTTTAGCTTCTTCTGCGTCCATAAAGAAATCTCTTTCTACATCTTTTTCTATTTGAACAAGAGACTTACCTGTATTTTTGGCTAAAATTTTATTTAAATTATCTCTTGTTTTTAAAATGTGTTTTGCAGTAATTGCTATATCTGTAGCTTGGCCTTCTACACCACCCAATGGTTGATGAATCATTATTTCTGCATTTGGTAAAATAAATCTTTTACCTTTTTTACCTGCTGATAAAATGATAGCTGCTCCAGATGCTGCTATACCTACACAAAAAGTAGAAATATCAGGACGGACATGATTCATTGTATCTGCTATAGCTAAAGTTGAGGTGACAGATCCACCGGGGGAGTTTATATAAAGGGAGATATCTTTTTTAGAGTCTTCTGATTCCAAAAAGAGAAGTTGAGCAATGATGATATTTGCTACATTATCATCTATAGGGCCTGCAAGGAAGACTATTCTTTCTCTCAAAAGCCTAGAATATATATCGTAAGCTCTTTCTCCAAATTGTGACTTCTCTATTACAGTTGGTATTAACATACTTTAATACTATATCTAATTTGAAAATTTCTCAAGTTTTAGGCTTTTTTGTGGGTTATCCACATTTTATTTATAAAGAAAGGCTTGTTTGTATTTTAAAAAGTGATATTATTTTATCCAATGATAAGAGAGAGGTCACAAATCAATATTATGAATTTTAATCTATTTTTTATTTTTTAACCCCTGTTGTGGGGTTATTTTTTTGTCTACCTGAGATATATGAGTATTAAATTAATTTTAAAAGATGGGACAGAATATTTAGGTAAAAATTTTGGAGCAGAAAAATCTGTTTCTGGTGAAGTAGTTTTTGCTACTGGAATGGTGGGTTATCCTGAAGCAATTACAGATCCTTCTTTTCGAGGTCAGATACTAGTTTTAACTTTTCCTTTGATAGGGAATTATGGTGTTCCTGAAAAAAGTTTGTGGGAATCTGAGAAAATTCAAATTTCAGGGTTGATAGTTTGTAATTATATAGATACTCCTTCACACTATTCTAGTTTGCAGACCTTAGGGCAGTGGTTGAAGAAAGAAGGTGTGCCTTTACTTCAAATAAAAGATACTAGAGGATTGACGCAAAAATTAAGAAGCGATGGTGTTTTACTTGGAAAAATAATTGCAGGTCGTAATTTAGTAAAATTTGAAGATCCGAATAGAAGAAATTTAGTGGCTGAAGTTTCTACAAAAGAAATATTATATTTTGGGAATGGAAAAGATACGGTTGTATTGATAGATTGTGGAGTGAAGAGAAATATTGTGAGGAGACTTGTAGACAAGAGATTTAAAGTTGTAGTCGTACCTTGGAATACTGATGTTTCAAAACTTGAGTTTCTATTTTCTGCGGTAATTATTTCAAATGGGCCTGGTGATCCGTTAAAAGTAAAAATTACTATTAATAATGTTAAAAAAATACTTCTGAAAAAGATTCCTATTTTTGGTATCTGTCTTGGTAATCAAATTTTAACTTTAGCTTTGGGTGGTACTACATATAAACTAAAATTTGGGCATAGGAGCCAGAATCAACCTGTTGTCTTAAGTGGTACCAATAAATGTTATTTAACAACACAGAATCATGGTTTTGCAGTTAAGAGAATCCCTCACGGTTTTAAAGAATGGTTCTACAATGCAAATGATAATACAAATGAGGGCATCATACATAACGATTTACCATTTATGTCTGTACAGTTTCATCCTGAAAGTTCTCCTGGGCCAATTGATACGGATTGGATTTTTGATTTTTTCTTTAAGAAAATAGGCTTAAAAAGTAGTAATCGAGTTTATCCCAGTAGTAGAGTAAAATTCACTACGAGACAGGTAAAGTAAAATATGAAAAAATTAATTTACAAAAAAATATTAGTTCTTGGTTCTGGTGCTTTAAAGATAGGTGAAGCAGGCGAGTTTGATTATAGTGGTAGTCAAGCAATAAAAGCATTAAAAGAAGAAAAAATAAAAGTTATTTTAGTAAATCCTAATATTGCTACTTTTCAAACTTCTAAAAATCTTGCAGACGAAGTATATTTTTTACCTATTAATGAATATTTTGTGGAAAAAGTTATTGCTAAAGAGCGTCCCGATGGAATAGTACTATCATTTGGTGGACAAACTGCACTTAACTGTGGTTTAGCCTTAAGTGAAAAAGGTATATTAAAAAAATATAAGGTAGAAGTTCTTGGGAGTCCTGTTTCAGCAATAGAGTTGACTGAAGATAGAGAATTATTTGCGTCACATTTAAAAAAAATAGGTATTCCCGTTCCACTTTCAGGTAGTGCTACGAATTTGAAAGATTCAAAAATTATTGCAAAGGAAATTGGCTTCCCTTTGATGATTCGAGCTGCATTTGCTTTGGGTGGACAAAAATCAGGAGTTGTTGCCAATATGAATGAATTAGAAGAGATAGTAAAAGGTGCTCTTTTAATATCACCGCAAGTTTTAATCGAAAAATATTTGCATCACTTTAAGGAAATTGAATATGAAGTAGTGCGTGATAGATATGGGAATATAGTCACGGTTTGTAATATGGAAAATTTTGATCCGCTTGGTATTCATACTGGTGATTCGATCGTTATAGCACCTAGCCAGACATTAAACAATGATGAATATCATGGGTTGCGACAAGCGAGCATGAAGATTGTGGAAAGTTTAAAAATTGTAGGCGAATGTAATGTTCAATTTGCATTAAATCCTAATCCTGAAGAGGGAAAACTAGAATATTTTGTTATAGAGGTTAATGCACGTCTTTCTCGTTCTAGTGCTCTTGCCTCAAAAGCTACAGGGTATCCTCTCGCTTATGTAGCAGCGAAACTTGCACTTGGAAAAAGTTTACTTGAGATAGAAAATAAAATTACAAAAGTAACTCAAAGTTTTTTTGAACCAGCTCTTGATTATGTGGTAGTTAAAATGTCTAGATGGGATCTGGATAAATTTAAAGGTGTTGAAGAGAGCATAGGTAGTGCAATGAAGTCTATAGGAGAAGTAATGGCTGTTGGTCGTTCTTTTGAAGAGGCCTTACAGAAAGCAGTACGTATGCAGTCAGGAATATATGAAAGTGTTACTGATGATATTTTTAAAAATGAAAAAGAAATTAAAAAGTTTTTATCTATTCCGACACCCAAAAGAATATTTGCTATAGCAAAAAATATAGAAAAAGGAATTGATATATCTTTGATTTATAAAATGACTGGTGTTGATTTGTGGTTTTTGCATAGAATTGAAAATATAGTAAATTTAGAAAAAAAGTTTTCTAAAAATAAAATTTTAAATAAAGAAAAAATGCTTGAGTTAAAACAGACTGGTTTTTCTGATAAAAAAATTGGTAAACTTTGTGGAAAAACGGAATTTGAGATTCGTAAATTACGCAAAGGTATGGACATTAAACCATCTGTTTTTGCTATAGATACATTAGCAGGGGAAGTTCCAGCTAAAACGAATTATCTTTATCTGACATATCATGGAGCTCATAATGATGTATCACCAATTGGTAAAAAAGCTGTCGTTGTATTAGGAAGTGGTCCATATCATATAGGTTCTTCTGTAGAATTTGATTGGTCTTGCGTAAATGCGAGTTTGGCTTTAAAAAAATATAACAAAAAATCTATCATTATAAATTGTAATCCAGAAACTGTATCTACTGATTATGATATGTCTGATAGATTGTATTTTGAGGATTTATCTTTTGAAACTGTTTCTGATATTTTTGAATTTGAATCTGCCTATGGATTAATAATTTCTGTAGGAGGTCAGAGGCCTAATAATCTTGCAAAAAAACTTTCTCGTGAAGGTTTTAACATTTTAGGTACTACAGCTGATAATATAGATCGTGCTGAAGACCGCAATGCTTTTTCTGCTCTACTTGATAAATTGAATATTCTCCAACCAAAATGGCAAAGTTTTACTTCTATGAAAGAGGCTATTAAGTTTACAAAAAATGAAGGCTTTCCAGTTTTAGTCAGACCTTCATATGTTTTGTCTGGTTCTGCTATGAGAGTGTGTTACAACAAAACACAACTATTTAATTTTATTAATAAAGCGGCTATTTTGAGCCCATTGCATCCTGTAACTATTTCTAAATTTATAGAAAATGCAAAAGAACTTGAATTTGATGCTATAGCCCAAGATGGAGAATTGATGGTTTATGGTATATCTGAACATATAGAAAATGCTGGTGTACATTCAGGAGATGCCACTATCGTCTATCCTACACAGAGAGTTTATGCTTCTACTGAATTTCAATTGCGTGAAATTTCAAAGAAAATAGCTTTAGAACTTTCTATTACTGGACCAGTTAATATACAATTTTTAGTAAAGAATAATATTCCTTATGTTATTGAAGTTAATTTACGAGCTAGTCGCACTTTTCCTTTTCTTTCTAAGGCTATGGATGTGAATTTTCCAGAAATGGCGGTAGCAAGTTTCTTCAAATCTGCTATACCTCATTCATTTATTTATCCAAAGAGTGTTTTAGTAAAATCATCTCAATTTTCTTTTGCTAGATTAAATGGGGCTGATCCAATCCTCCGAGTAGAAATGTCCTCCACTGGAGAAGTGGCTTGTTTCGGTAAGGATTATAATGAAGCATTACTAAAATCAATTTTAAGTGCTAATAAATTTGATTTTAGTAGAAAAAATGTTCTTCTTTCTTTGGGAGGTGGTTTAAATAAAGCAAAATTTCTAGAAGAAGCTCATATACTTATATCTCTTGGTTATAATATTTTTGCAACAGATACAACAGCAGAATTTTTTGATAGTCATAATATAAATTGTACTTCTATGAGAAAAGCATCTGAACAGTCTCCAAATGTTTTAGACATTATTGAGGGTGAAAAGGTAGCTTTTGTGGTAAATTTAAGTAAGGTTGAGACGATAGATAGTTCTAAAAAAGAAGAAAATAAAATAAAAAGGACTATTACTGATGGTTTCCGTGTCCGTCGCAAGACAGTAGATAATCAAATTCCTTTATTTACCGATTTAAATTTAGCACGGGCTTTTATAAAATCTTTGGCTAATTATAATATTTATGATTTAGAGATTAAATCTTATAAAGAGTATTTAAATTAAAATTTTTTACCTGTCCCGTACTAAATTTTTGATTACGGGGTATAATGATAAAGATTATTAATAAAATTTTAGTACTGGGATGCCAAATATAATTTCAGTTGAACAATTTAATAAGAATGAAGTTGAGAAAATTTTATTGGAAGCATCTCGTATGGAAAAAGAATGTTTAAGTGAAAAGAATTTAAATATTTTAGAAAACAAAATAGTTGCTTGTATCTTTTTTGAACCTTCCACCAGGACAAGACTTTCTTTTGAAACAGCAGCAATTAAATTAGGAGCAAAAGTTATTTCTGTAGAGAATGCACAAGAGAGTTCTTCGACTTTTAAGGGTGAAACTATAGAGGATACTACTAGAATATTGTGTTCCTACGCAGATATTATAGTTATGCGTCATCCCAAAGAGGGATCAGCAGAAAAAGCTGTATCTGTAGCTACTAAACCTATTATAAATGCAGGAGATGGGTCTAATCAACATCCTTCTCAGGCATTTTTAGATCTTTATACAATTAAAAAAGAACATGGTCATTTAGATAATTTAAATATAGCTTTTGCTGGGGATTTATTACATAGTCGGACATTGCACTCCCTCGTGCCTCTTTTAATGATGTATCCGAATAATACATTTTATTTTATTTCTCCTTTAGAATTAGCTTTGCCGAAAGAATATACAGATGAACTTAGAGGGAAAGGTGTTTCTTTTAAAGAAATGAATAGTTTAAAAGAAGGATTGAGTGATGCAGAAGTTCTTTATATGACCCGAGTTCAAAAAGAGCGTTTTGAAAAATTGGAAGATTATGAGAAAGTAAAGGATTTATTTTTATTGAAGGTAGAAGATTTAAAAGATATGAAAGAAAAATCAATCATTATGCATCCATTACCTAGAGTAAATGAAATTGATCCGGAAATTGATAAAGATCCTCGTGCCGCTTATTTTAGACAAGCACAAAATGGTTTGTATATTCGTATGGCTCTCTTGCCTTATGCGTTGGAGGCTTAGGACATTTGAAAAACCAAAAACAATATTTTTGCCGGTACGGATTTTTTGAAGCTTAAAAAATCCTGAAATTCTCGCGCCGTCGCGCTCGAAACCCCTTAAAAACATTGTTTTTGGTTTTTTTTATTTATTTTTATCTTTTAGATCTGACTTTCCAAGAATTGAAATACTTTTTCATTAGTTAGCACATTTTCTGCATGAAGTTTAGCGCGTTCTGGATCTGCATCTTTGTAATGTTCCAATATTTGTATTACTTCTTTTGAAACTTGTTCAGGGTCAGCCTTAATTTTTTCTTCTTCAGCAATTTTATTTAGAACTAAACCTAGTTTTGCTTTTTTTTCTGCGTCGGTTCTAAATTCTTTCCTTAAATCGGGAATAGTTTTGTTTAAATGTTTTAAATAGTCTTCGAACTTTAATCCCATTTGAGTAATGTCAGATTCCATTCTGTATAAAATTTTATCTAATTCCACTTCGATTAAAATTTCTGGCATCTCTACTTTCGAATCATCAATAATTTTCTCAATGATTTTTAATCTTGTTTTTTCTTTTGCTTGATTTTCTTTTTCTAGTTTTATATTTTCTTTTAATTTTTCTTTAAAATCCTTTACATTTTTGAAGGGTCCTAATGCTTGCACAAATTCGTCATTAAACTCAGGTAATTCAGTTTCTTTTGGTTCTTCGTGAACATGTTCTTCTCCTTCCTTATGAATGTGTTCAGCCTCATCTTTCATATGGATTTTAGGAGCACGAGATTTTCTGATGTCCATAATAGTATCTTCGATTTCTTTTTCTGTTACATCTATATTTTTATCTTCCTCTTTTATTTCGGAGAGCACTTTTTTAGCATTTTGTTTGTAGTCTGGGAGTATCATTTCTGGCATAGTGGCAGTTTTTATTTTAAATCCTAGAGGATTTTTACGAGCAAGTTTGGTGATAGAAATTTCTGGACGACTGATGGCATCTATCTTATTTTCTTCTAATATTTTTGGATAATGTTCACTTAAAGCCATTTCTGCCATTTCTCCTAATATTTGTGCTTCAGGAATTTTAGACAGTAAAACATTTTCAGGGACTTTCCCTTTTCGAAAACCATCTATTTCTACGTTTTCACCGAGTCTTTTTAAAGCTTTATTAAAATATGCTTCAAAAACATCAGCTTCAATTTCTCCTTCTATTTCCACCTCACTTTTTGGTAATTTATTTATGGTTA
>Ga0210057_1003749_pt1 | contig 20748 bp, 22 predicted proteins | sample CryGeyCG2114_010_2_FD_183968 | JGI IMG/M metagenome (GOLD analysis project Ga0210057, IMG submission 183968) | Groundwater microbial communities from aquifer - Crystal Geyser CG10_big_fil_rev_8/21/14_0.10 (SPAdes) (version 2) | ecosystem: Environmental > Aquatic > Deep subsurface > Groundwater ...
GGCAAAAACAAAAGAATCAGATGCGATGTCTTTAGACTTAAAAAAACGCGGATTCAAGTTCATCGGTTCAACAATCTGCTACGCTTTCATGCAAGCCGCAGGAATGGTCAATGACCATGTTATAGATTGCTTTAGATATAGAGAGGTTCAAAATGCGTGAATTCATCTACTACAGCCGAACAGCGCCCACAGCGGGAAAATACGTAAACGAAAACAATCTCCACGACTCAGGCAGATTAGACATCCCGGTTCATTCAATCATAACCTCTTTCTTCCTCTCTCACAAAATAAGAACAGATGTGCGTGTTCATCTCATTTTCGCCGGACCTCCAAATTCACCAAAGCATCTTGAACTAAAGCCAACAACAGAAGGGAAAACGGGCAGAGACAAATTGTATTTCAGCAAAAGAAATGTCGGCTCGGTTTTGAAAAAAATGCTCTATAAACACAAAGAAGGAGAAAAACGGGAAGTCTTGCCGGGATTTTGGATTGAAGAAAAAACTTTCCTCCAGTTAGTCGCCGAGTTAAAAAAGCAGAGCAGAAACATTTACATCCTCGACCCCAAAGGTGAAGACATAAGAAAAGCAGAAATAAAAAAAGACCCGATTTTCATTTTGGGAGACCATAAAGGTCTCCCGCAAAAAGAGCTGAAAAGATTAAAGAGACTTTGCACTCCGGTTACAATAGGAAAAAAAACTTATTTCGCCTCCCAGACTATTTCAATAGTTAACAACGAGCTGGACAGGCGGGAAGAAGATGGATTGTTATAGAGGTTAAACCACAAAAATAGTTAAAAACCTCCCGTCTTTGTGAAAACCATGACAAAAGGAGCTTCCATAAAATTTAAATCCTACAAAGAAACAACTCCAAAAATTCTGGAACTTCTTAATCTCCAATATGAGTTAAAAAAATACGATAAAATTGTTCTCAAACCAAATTTAACTCTCACACAAGAAAGCTCAACGCCAAAAGAATTTGTTGAGGCGGTCTTGAAATTCTGCCTTGAGAACAAAAACCCTGTTTCAGAAGTGTTCATCGCAGAAGGCGCAGACGGAGAAGACACGCACGAGCTTTTCCGAACCAACGGCTACAACGCTTTGGCAGAAAAATATTCTGTCAGTCTCATTGACCTAAACGAAACAGAAACAGAGGAACTGGAAACCTCAGATTTCCTAAAGTTTTCATCAATCCATTATCCAAAAATACTTCGGGAAAGTTTCGTGCTCTCCCTTCCAAAATTAACAGAAAACGAAGAAACGGAAATCTTCGGCTCTCTGGCAAACATGCTCGGAACCTTTCCCGCTTCAAAATACAAAGGATTCTTCTCAAAAACAAAAAACAAAATAAGAAAATGGCACATAAAATATTCAATCCACGACATTTTAAGGTGCAAAATGCCTGACTTTGCGGTGATAGACGCCTCAACCAAAGGAGTCATTCTGGCAGGTCTTCCTATAGAAATAGACAAGCAGGCCGCGAAAATTTTAGAAAAGGATTGGCAGAGAGTTTCCCATCTTAATCTGGTAAACGAAGAGTTTACGGAGAAATAGTTCTGTCGCAAAATCAAGAGTTGCCTAATCTCCAAAAGTTTCTATAAACTCTAGGAAATTTCTCCAAAGAAATTTCCTGATATACAAAAATGCCGCGGAGGGATATAAACGGAAAATTATTGGACACTAATCTTGGAAAACAATAAATTATATTAACCCAATTTCCTCCCTACTAACATGAAAAAATCTCTCCGCCTCCACATAACAGGAAATATCCAAAGCATGTTCTTTGAGCATTTCATAAAGGAAAACGCCGACAGGTTGGAAGTCAAAGGTTACCTAAGAAGATTGGAAGACGGTCGTGCCGAAATCTTTCTTGAGGGAGACAACACGAAGGTTGACGAAATGGCTATAATCTCTAAAAGAGGTCCCCAGCACACCCAAATAAGAAAAACCGAAGAAAAACCGGAATCATTTCAGGGGTTCAAAGAATTTAAGATTCTAAGAATTTAAACAGATATTTAATAAAAATAAAATAAATCAAATTACCAAACCTTTAGTTTTCTTTCGACTCGTCCGAACTTTCTTCCTCCGATTCGGATTCATCACCAGAAGATTCTTCTTCTTCAGATTCGTCCGTGGTTTCTTCTTCAGATTCGTCTTTATTCATATCTTCTTCACTCATTTTTTACCTCCACAAAAAACTACCAAACACCCTATATAAAACTTTCATACCTCTTGTCACCACGCCAACGTAAGGCTTAAACTTTTTAAACAAAATATATAAACGCTAGTTCTCTCCTTGTTAAATGGGGAGAGAAGAGCAGATAATCACCGAGCGTTTAAGGAAAATCAAAGAGTTAAAACAACAAGACATAAACCCCTATCCGGTAAAATACGAAGTCAAAAACAAAGCGTTTGAACTGCAGGAAAAGTTCAAAACTCTAAAACCAGAAGCTTCCAAAAATGTCTCCGTAAAACTCGCAGGTCGTTTAATGAACTCCCGCGACTTAGGAAAAATATCCTTCGGCGTCCTTCAGGACAGCTCAGGAAAAATTCAGATAACTCTTCAGGAAAAGAAAACCTCCGAAAAGATAAGGGCTTTCTTCAAAAAATACATTGACACAGGAGACATAATTGGAGTTGAAGGAACAATCTTCAGAACAAAACGCGGAGAGCTCTCCGTCTTAATTAAAGACCTGAAACTTTTAACAAAGGCAATTCTTCCTCTCCCTGAAAAATGGCACGGGCTTCAGGACAAAGAAGAGAGATACAGAAAGCGCTATCTGGATTTAATCATAAACCCTGAAGTTAGAGAAATCTTCAAAAAAAGAGCAAAAGCAATTTCCGCAATCCGCGAGTTTTTAACAAAAAGAGACTACCTTGAAGTTGAAACTCCAATCCTCCAGCCGATTTATGGAGGAACATCAGCCAGACCGTTTGAAAGCAAACTAAATGCTCTGGACATGAAAGTTTACATGAGAATTTCCAACGAAATGTATCTAAAAAGACTCATAGCTGGCGGCTACGACAAAATCTTTGAGTTCTCGCGCGACTTCAGAAATGAAGGAATTGATGCAACTCACAACCCCGAGTTTACTCTAATGGAAACGATGTGTGCTTACGCAGACTACAAGAAAAATATGGACTTAGTTGAAGAGATGTTTGAGCACATTGTAAAAAAAGTCTGCGGGAAAACAAAAATCTCTTATCAGGGAAAAGAAATAGATTTCAAAAGACCCTGGAAAAGGATAACTCTGGTTGACGCAATCAAAAAGTTTGCAAACTTTGATGTTGAAAAACTCTCTGATTTAGAACTAAAACAAAAACTCAAAGAATCAAAAATAGAGCTTTCTGTTTTCAAAAGGGGTGTGGCAATAGAAGAGATATTTTCTAAACTTGTTGAACCAAAACTAATTCAGCCGGCTATTATCTACGATTATCCTTTTGAAACTTGTGGTTTGGCAAAACCAAAAAGCGACAATCCGAAATATTCAGAAAGATTTGAGCCATACATAAACGGGTGGGAGTTGGGAAATGTTTACTCTGAACTAAACGACCCGAAAGTTTTACAGGAGTATTGGGAAGAGCAGGAAAAACTTCTGAGCAAAGACCAAGAATCTCAAAGAATGGACGAGGACTTTCTAAATATGCTCAAGGTCGGCATGCCTCCGACTTCCGGAGTCGGAATCGGCGTCGACAGACTTGTCATGCTCCTAACAGACTCTCCATCAATTCGGGATGTAATCTTCTTTCCTTTCATGCGCCCAATTGACAAAAAAGGAGGTAAAAATGGTTGACTTAATAATAAAATCTAAAATAAAAGAAGCCGCCGAGGGACTGAATGTTTCAAGTGATGTTCCTTCTGCTCTGAACAAAAAGGTAGAATCCTTGTTGAAATCCGCAGTTGAAAGAGCAAAAGCGAACGGTCGCAGAACTTTGCAGGCAAGAGATTTATGAAGTTCAAAAAAAGATTCCCCACATTCGCAGTCATCGTTCTGATAGTTGCACTTCTTTGGTTTATCTCCGAGCTCGGCTATCTTGTAATCAATATCCCTTGGATTCCCCTGATTTTAATAATCATTTCAATCGGTTGGATTTTCAATCGGTTTAGTTAGATATAAAAGTTTCTCATTCTTGATTATCTGATGAAAAATAAAACTTCTTTGGCAAGTCAGGGCAGGAAGAACAGGTCGGCTGGAGCCAGATTTGAATTAAAAGTCAGAAAAGATTTAGAATCAAAGGGCTGGATAACGGACAAATGGACAAAGAACATTGACTTGGAAAAAAAAGAGCTTGTTTCGGCTAAAAGAAAATTTAATCCTTTCAGAAAAGTAATGTCTATCGGAACCGGCTTCCCCGACTTCATAGCGTTTCGGAGAATCGTCGGGAAAAAAGAAGACAACTTCCACGCTTACAAAGTAATAGGCGTAGAGGCAAAGTCAAATGGCCTTCTGAACAAAGAAGAAAAAGAAAAGTGCCTCCTCTTGCTGGAAAAAGATATTTTCAAAGATGTATTAATTGCAAAAAAAGGAGAGAAAAGAGGGGAAATTGAATATGTCAATTTTTTAACAAAAGAAATTCAGTCAGTTTTTTGAAACTAAAATTCGGCACCCTTCACAACAAGACTGCATGAATCGGGCGCGACTCTCTTTCCCTGCAAATCTTCACACTTGATATAATAAGTTTTATCCTGACTCCATCCGACAATATGGTTGTCTTTTTGTATAACCCCTCCGGCAGACTCGTAAGACATCACTAAGCCGCTTGCAAATTCATAACTACAGCTATTCAGAGAATAAACACATCTTGCGTCTTCGTTTGTGATGACCTTCAAATTTGAACCGTCTTTGTAAACTCTTGAAACCAGAGGTACAGCCGTATCAACAACGACGTTAAATGAAGTGCTTGCTTCAGCAATGTTGTTGCCGCCGTCTCGACATTGATAATACGCTATGTGATTTCCTTCCTGATTGAATGGAAATTGCTGAGAGTGTTTGAATCCTCCCGTTTCATCCATCGCTATATTAAATTGCCCTATTCCATCAATTTCATAGAAGCAGGTTGCGGCACCTCCATTCGCACCGAAAGCAGTTTCAACAGTTAAATTAACCAAAACTGTGGAAGTGGAACCTCTTATTTCTCCTTCCGGTCCGAAACTCTGAATGACCAACGGCTCCGTTCCTCTCAAAGTCAAAGGAACGCTCTGTCTCATTGTGTTCCTCTCACTGTCAGGCGCTCCTGGTCTGTCTTCACACGCAAAGTAAAACTTATTGTCCTGTCTGTCTTGTATTCCAGTCAGCTCGCCGGAGCAGATGAAGTTTAAATCCGCGTTAAACATTAACTTATTATCTTTCTGGCATGTCATTATGTTATCCATACTTTCGTAAGATTCGTCTGTTCTACTCCACCTGCAATCGGCCGGCTCGTTCACGAAAACCTCAATCCCGACCGTGTCAACTTCAAACGAAACAGGAGAGCCATCCGGAATACTGAACCCTTCAATAATCGGCGGTTTGGTGTCCGGTCCGCTCTGGACGCAGAACCTAAATGGAATTGCCGCATTATCCTCGCCATTCCCGTTCGCGTCCCTGCATCTAACATAATAAGTGAAAGTCCCATCGTTGTGAATTGAAGAGTCAACCAGTGCAGGGTCTAAGGTATTAATTCCTCCCTGAACATGCTCAAAAGAGTAAGCGACGGAATTCCCGAATGGAGAAACCATCTCTTCAAATGTGTCTCTTAACTGCAGGTCAATTCTGCATTGAGAGGGTTCATTCGTTTCAACGCCAAACTCCAGTCTTGTGAACGCTTCTAAACATCCTCTTGGAGCTCCTTGTTGCGTAATTCTAAAACCATTTCCTTCCGGCTGGTATATCAAATCGCTCGGACTTAAGGCATCTCTTAAAGGCGTAATCACGGGAGCAATAACATCATTCGGACTTGTCCAGACGCACAATTCTTCTTCTGTTCCTTCATTAACTATGCCACACGCCTGTCCTAAAGCTTGACATCTATATCTGGAACACGGAATCAACGGGTCATTATTGCATTCCTCGCACCTGTTTCCTCCGGTCGGCGGCTGCCAAGGTTCGCAAGTAAACTGCACAATCTCAACTTTTTCTTCCTCGTATGTTAAAACAAAAATCGCAACTCCAATTCCAATTCCAATAAGTCCGGAATATTGCACAAGAAAACTTTCGGGTGTAAGTCCGAAAACACCATTTGTTCCAAGATAATTTAAGGTTTGCCATGTTGCAACTCCCGCCCCTGCCCCTAAAGCCGCCGCCTTAACTTGTCCTTCATCAAAGCCCAGGGCATTTCCAATAAATGTTACTGCACCGTAAACAATTCCCCCCCAAATCAGTCCGGTTGTTAATGAACTAAAAAATCCCGCCACTCCCGAACCAGTTCCCCAGAAACTCCCGCCGAATAATCCTTTAAGCGTTCCAGGTCCGGTTCCTTGTAAAAACCCCCCACCAGTTTCAGCAGGACCAGGTCCAGACCCAACTTTCGACCATGTTCCACTACCATCGCCTGGACCACTAAAACTAATTTGCGAACCTAAACTGCCATCCGAGTTAATAATAATTCCTTTTGAGGAGTCTCCGGGTTGCAATAAAATTTTTTGAAGCGAGCCGTCAGCAAAAAGACCTGTTCCAGCAGGATTACTTTGACTAATCAAAGATTCCCAACCCTGAGCCTGAAGGAAAGTGGGATTAATTCCTTTAATACCTCCAAGTTGGGCTTGTAGTTCGCGTGACAGAGAAGCTCTAGCACCTGATGCTGTCCATGTTCCGTCTTTAATAGTTACCGCATAAGCATCTCCAACATTTGTAAGTGCATAACCCTCTCCCGAAGTTGTTTTTAAAATTCCTACAATGGATTCAGTAGGAGTCCCAACTCCAGAAGGAAAAGTTATCTCAGCTTGAGTTATCCATTGAGCAGCCGCGGGAGTAGGGGTAGCTGAAAATCCAGAGGGATTTACTGCTACTGTTTTAGGAGGAGAGGGGGTAAATCTGTCTCTTCCTGCTACATCGGAAGCACGAATAAGATTAGCATCCGCATCTTGTAGATGAGTCTCCGCAATGGTTTGCGCACTCACAACCCCGACAAAATTCTCGCTAATCAAAAACGAAAAAGCAAAACTCAAACTCACAAGTAAAAAAATCTCGCCGAAAGCCACAAATCTTTTACCGCAAATCACTTTTTTCCTCCCTTAAGATTTTCTTAATTTGCTTTTTCAGGACAGGGATACTTTCTTCCACAACTTTCCAAACCGCTTTCAAAGCATCTCCTAAAATTATTTTATTTCTCATTCCGGCGATTTTTTCCCACGGTATTTCTTTATGTTCAGATGTAAAATCCAGAGGCAGATTTTTGACAGCTTCTCCAATTACTTCAATGCTTCCAATCACCGCGTTTTGTTTCTCCTTATCTGACAAAAAATTTTTCTCCATCACATTTTTTGTAAATCTCCCAATATCTAATATACTCCCATAATCCCTTTTCACAGTATTCTTACCTCCTCGCCCAGAATTATCTCTTTAAGGTGTTTGTTGATTCCGTTATAGGTCAATAAGTCAACTTTCTTTCTTAGAGCTTTTTTCAGCTCAAGCTCTATTCCAACAAGATCAAACAAACTTCCATCAAATTCAATCAAAATATCAATATCGCTTTCCTTCTTCTGTTCCCCTCTGGCATAACTGCCAAAAATACCAGCCCTTCTAACTCCATTTTTCCTTAGCACTTTAACAATCTCTGGTTTTACTTTCTCTATCTCGCTATTTTTATTTATCATTCTCCAATTCATCCTGCGTAGTTTCATAACCCGGACCCGAACCTCTCTGCCCGACAAAATTCGTCTTAGGTCCGCAGTCAGCAACGGAAGTGCAAAGGTTAATCCTCTGCTGCTCTGCTTCCCCTCCCGGCAAACATTCACAATGTTCCGAACATTCCCAATCACTAAGCAAACCCTTTTTAAAAGTAACCGGACAAACAGCGTTCGCCTGTGCACAAATTCCGACAGATTCATCACTTTCAAAGTCAAGTCCGGGTGGAATTTCTGGAACACATCCTCCCGTAGGAAGTGAGTCCAATCCTCCCTGCTGTTGAGCTCTCTCCCGAATCCCTCCAAGCGAGTTTGTATCAACACTCGTCCCGTTCAAGATAGAACCCAAAAAAATATTCTCAATTCCTTCAAGCCACTTGCAATCCCTCTTATCAGAATTCTCACACTCAGGTTGTTCGGATTGTGCCGTGCAATCCTGCCATCTATTCACTCTGCAAGCCGCCTGCGAAATTCCTCCCGAAGAATCTTCAATGCATTTTTCCTGCCTGAAATCAGCACAAGCTTCAACTCTTACCTCTCCATTCACACAAAGTTGTCTGTAAGCCCTGCTTCCGGGTGCACCATTAGAACCACCGTCGTAAACGCACCAACTCTCTCCATGAAGTCTTCCCCTTCCGTCCGAACCCACGCAGTTTAAACTCTGGCAAATGTTATCCCCATATACCGGCTGTATTTCGGAAGCTTCTCTGCAATAACTTCCCTGAAGATAATTGCAATTTCCGCAACTTTGCGAATTTTCGTTGCTTGTTCCCGCCCCACAAGAATCTTCTTTATTGACGATGTTTGCCCAATAAGCGTCGTCGTTTACTTTATTAGAATCATAGATATTCGCGGGATTTCCACAAGTATCAACATAATAAACTTCCTCTTTTCCATCTTTACAAATCGTGTTTCTCGTCTGTGCACAATTCGTCTCTAACTCCTCCGCCGTGCAAAGTTTTCCGGGGCAGAAGAAAACGCCCTGTGCAGATACTTGGCAACCCGCAGGTAAAGGTCTTTCTCCACTATCTTGCGCTGAAACTACCGGAAGAAAAGCCACCGCCGTTGTCCCTGTGTCTGTTCCGTCTGTGGTATCCGTGTCCGTGTCGGCACTCGGCTGTGCGCCCCCATCAGCGTTAGGCAACAAATCCGGAGTTCCCTCGCCCGTTCCTGTTAAGTCTTGTTCTTGCGTTCCTAAAACTCCTCCGCCCAAAACATTTTCATTACAATTTTCTCTCGTCGTAAATTTACAAGTTCTCGTGAAATCTTCATCGTAAACACACGCTCCTTTTTCCTTGCTTCCAGCAGCCAAAATACATTGCACTTCATCAGTTATAGAAGGGTCCCAGTTAGTTTCAATTCCCGCATATCCTGAAAGTGCCTTACATCTTGTCAAGCTCACAAAACTCGCCTGGTCATCTAAGGTGCAGCACCCAAGTTCGCAAACAGCAGGCTTATTTTCAGTCCATGTCCCGCCGTCTTCGTCGCAAGTAATCTGCGGTGAGTTTAGGCAAGTTCCTTCTTTAGAATCAAAGCACCATCCAACCTTGCAAAATCGCGTTTCATCGCAAGAAGTCGGCGGTTGCCTATCCGAAGCACAATCCGAGGCAGGAACATCCTGACAAAACATACCAGAATTTGTTTTCTCACAGCATACTACGCTTTCCAAAGTCCCAACAATCTCTCCTCCTCCTGTATCTGTCTGTCCCGTAACAACCTGCCCGAAATTGTTTATCGCGAGAAGCCCTGCTACCAAAACACCAAGCAAAACTAAACTTATAATCTTATGATTAACCACTTAAACCATAACCTCCAGGCCATGCCAAACTACGCGAAGCAAAAACAAATTTCTCACCTGTTGTAACATCCTCCACCCCATAAATTGTCGTTCCATCTGTTTTCTTCTCTTTTTCAATAACAAGATTTGGGTAGAAAGCATAGTATAAATCTGTTGTTGTATCTCCGTATGTAGATTCAAAATCAACTATTGAAGTTGCAATCAGCAACAAGTCATATATCTCACTTTCAAAACTAATATCAAAACTCCTAAATCTCTGAGTTTGTTCGTTATTAGAAATTGTCATCGGTGCATCAACAACGATTCTGACACTCCCCGGAATTATTTCAACATTCACACTTGAATCCTGAACTCCCGTTACAGAAAATCCTTGCGACTCATAATCTGCTCTCAACTCCTGAACACACGAATCCGCCTTCGCTTCAATCAACTGCTCAAGTTCTCTCTCAAAATGTCTTTTAATCAATGGCTGTTGAACTTTGCACGGCAAAAAATACTGCGCGTTGTAACAAAGATATTTTACTTTGTTGCCTTTATACAAAACAAATCCTTCCGGGTCTGCATAACCGCCCTGCTTAGCTAAAAATTCAATTCCGGAGGCAACTTCGTTCTCAACGCAATCTCTGATAAAAGAGTTCGGGCTGATATCTCCCCTGAAAACACTCTTGACTCCCGGAACGAAAAGATAAACTAAAATTCCCGCAACAACAATCACAATCGCTATAACCACAAATATAGTTGTCTGTCCCTCTTTTCTCATTTCTCTTAAAGAGAAGTTTTCTTTATAATCTTTTTGTAAGTTCATTTAGTCAGTAAAATCTCCCGATGAAGCAACGACATTGCAACCTAACGGTTCGTTTCCGAATTCATCTTCGCATTTTATATGATAAGTTTTGTCGTCGTTAAAACTGGTTGAATGTCTGAATCCTTCCGAGTCTGAAACAATTCTCATCAAAACAACTCCTCCTACACTGTTAGCTTCCTCGACTTGGAAATCACAAGCGGCGTTTCTTCCTTCAACCGGAGCAAAAGTGTATGCACACTCTGCCACCTCGTCAGTTACGATAAACAAACTCCCCGACTCTCTGTAAATTCTTGTAACCTGAGGCACAGAAGAATCTTGCTCCACGGAAAAAGAAGAAGAAATTGAAACATCTTGGTTTACTCCGTCCCTACAGGTTATTCCTAAATTATGTTCTCCAACTCCAATTCTGTTTAAACTTTGTGTTTGTCTTCCGCTTCTAACGCCCATTAAACCTCCATTTGCTCCGTCAATGGTATAATCGCATTCCGCAGTTCCATCAGCTCCGCCGGAAATTTCAACAACAATTTCCACCGAAGGGTTTCCTCTTCCGAATTTTATTAATTCTCCATTTTCAGGACTTACCAACTCCGCCGTTAAAGCGCTCTGACTTCTGTCAAATGTAACGTCAAGACATTCGGCGTTTTCATGCCTTTCCCCTTCTCTATCCGTTCCTTGCCATTCCGGTCTGTCTAAACATTTCACGCAAATATTTGTTTCACTTACACTAATGGGAACTCCTCTGAATGTGCAGGAATAATCTCCTATAAATGGATTGCTCTGCGCATTGCATTGTCTATCTTGGCTCATCTGGCTAAACGGAATATCTCTTTCATCCCACCTGCAATCAGCCGGCTCGTTTAGATTAACGCTAAATTGAGTTTCGGTTAAATCGTAAGGAAGCAACTGGCTTATTCCATCAATGTCCAGAAACTGCACCGCACTTAAGTCTTCCGGAACTACGCAAAGACCGACCTCAAATGGGTTGTCTGCGTTGTTGTTCCCGAAATAATCTTCACATGCTAAATAAATAGTTATGTCGTTTCTCTCCTCAAGGTTTAACCCATCTTCCAGTCCAAAGTTATCCAAATCCGTCGCTCTAAAAACAAAAGATTGCTCTTTGCCAAATCCTCCGATGCTCCCCATAGATTCAAATAACCTCGTGTTATCTGCATCAGGTCCCAGTCTTTCTCTTGCACTCAGAGGGTCAACAGCACTGATTGCACAATCTCCGAACTCATCTAAACTAAAACCAATAGTTACCCTTTCAAATTGTCCGAGGCACTCGGTATTTCCTTCTTTCTTAACCTCAAATCCTTTGTTAGGTTCAAAGTTGTGGTATCTGAATCCTTCTGATATATTTTCAACAGAAATCAGCCTTGGAAAGGACAAATCTCCCTGAGATATTCCTATGCAAACTCCTCCTCTTTCAGGAATTTCACTATTTCCGACAAATAAACAATTTTGTCCGATTGCTTCGCACGAATATTCACTGCATGGAAAATTATTTCTGCCGTCGCTTAAAGCATCGTTAGTTCCACACGCCTCGCACGCGAAACCCGGAACATTCGCCGGCGGCTCCCACGGCTCACACTTAAACATTACTTCAACTTTTCTGATTTCTCCCACTCCAAAGATTGCTAGAATTGTTATCCATATAATCAGCACTACTGCGATTATAATCCCAATCGGACCTAATTCTGGTGCTAAAGTCGTGAAATATCCTATGGCTATGAACGTTCCAGCAGTAGCACCCGCCGCAAGCATCGTAACACTTGTAACCGTGCTTAATCCCGGACCAATTCCAGTAATATCTATTAAAAAAGTTGTTACAGCAAGTCCGATTGCCGCACCTACTAATGCTGTGGTAAATCCTGCGATAGGAGCCGGTACTACTGGTGTCAAACCTTCAGAGAGTGCAGTACCCTTAAGAACCACTGCAGTCTCTGCTAAACTTCCCACTGTCGCTGTCGTTCCTTCCGTCGTGGTAAGATACGCTATTGAATAAACTGCCCCCCCAGTAGCCCCAGAAACTCCTGCAAGCCCATATCCTGTCCCGCTATCAAAACCTCCATTGAAACCTGAAGAACCTCCGCCCCCGCCCCCAAGACCGGGAATTCCTAATCCATTAAGAAAATCATCTATTCCAAGATTAGCAAAAGCGTCATCCAAGAAATTTCCAATTACATCATTAAGAAAATTCCCGCTTGTCTGAATAAATTCTCCCGGAGTGGGATTTGCATCTTCAATATGAACAAGACCAATTCCTAAAATACTTTGAATGTCAAGATTAAATGCTCCTCTCGCATACGCTCCCGGACCAGGATTTTGTTTGTCAATACACGGGTCATCACTCTCTCCATCGCAATCATCAACAAGGATAGTGAAACCTCTCCCTCCGGGCAAATCTCCTTTGTAGTTTACAGAAGAACCGCAATCTCCTAAACTAACGCACATTGAATTCATAGCCTGAACGAATTCCTTACTCGCCTTTGCACTTCCAGGGCTATCTCCATCAATACACTCGCAGTTTGATTTGCAAACCCACTTAGTTCCTCCAAGCCCGAGTGCAACTTCCTCTTTTACAAAAACAGCCGTGCAGGATTGTGTCGCCTGTCCGCAAATTTGCTCGGCGGCGGGATTATTCCCGCCAAGAATTCCTCCCCCAACAGAATCAAAAAAGCTATCACTCTGTTGATTTTGTGTGTCTCCTGAACTTCCATCCTGATTCTGCTCCTGTGCGTTATTCGTCAAATCAAAACCGGGAGGATATCTTGGAGCACAAAAAGAAAAATCAAATTTATCTATGCTGATGCTCTTAACAAAACAATCTGGGTCTTGCCCGCAAGTCAAATCCAGCTTTGCTTTCAATATCTTGGAAGCCGCGGGTCCTGTCTTTGAAAGAAGCTGTGCTTCCATCTGATTTGGGTTGTAAGCAAAACATTCTGCCCAGCGATTCGGTCTGCACGAAGCTTGAGAGAAAGTTCCTGCAAAAAAATCAATGTTTTCCGCAGCCGAACCTATGTTTTGGAAAAATGCTTCAGGGTCGCTGATAAGTAATTCCGGGTCAATCAGACTTGGGTCAACTCCCTTCGGCGTTTGCTGTTCAGTGCAAAGAGAATTTCTAAAATCATCGCATTGATTTACCACAACTTCTCCATCTTGGCAAACCACTCTAAAATTTCTACTTCCCGGAGTGTCAGTTGACCTAACGGTATTTCCACCAAGACCTATAAAATCTAAAACAGGATTTTTTGGAATAAAACTTATAAACGCATCTGCTCCCTGAATGTCCGGTCCCGGAAGTCCGATTGAACTTTGATAAGCGCACCAGCTTTCCCCATTTTCTCTTATTCTGTCCCATCCTCCAAAAAGATTCTGCTGATAGCATCCTAAATCTCTGCAAACAAACTCTTCTCCCGGAATTTCCTGTGCTGGTCCTAAATCGTTCTCCCCTATCTTCTCCCCACACGAGCTACTCCGAATTCTATCGCAATTTCCACAAGTCGCTTGATTGACGAGAGGGTTGTCCGCATCACCAAGTGAACAGGACTCATTTTTAGGAAGAACAAAACCACTATTCCAGCCCTTATCTCGGTCTGACTCAAAAATATTTTCTTTATTCCCGCACGAATCAAGCCAATAAACTTCATCAAGTCCTTCAATACAACTCGTCGCATTCTGCCTTTCACAATTTGTATTTAATTCCGGGTTAGAGCAGAGTTCATTTCTATTAAATTCTCCGCCAGTTTCAGCACACTCTTTATCCGTAATAAATCTGCAATCGTTTTTTCCAGGTTCTATTTGCGAGGGATAAACACACGCTCCCTCTTCGGGCAATCTCGCCAAGGCCGCACACGCTAATTGTCCTGCTACACTTGGGTCAAATCCAACTCCTTCCGAATCCAGACTTTCACCCCTATCTTCCAGAACCTTCTTACATCTGGCTTCCGTCATCCAATCTGTCTGACCGTCTCCAAAAGAACAACAACCCTGCGAACATAAGTTTTCTCCATCGCTATCTCCTATCGGGAACCATTCTCCTGAAAATCTTTCACACGCTTTTTTTGGAGAACCTCCCCCCCTTGTTTCTCCCGGTCTGCTTCCCGTCGTGCATATTCCCTCTTCGGGTATGAAGCAAGTTCCAAGAGCACATTTAGAGTCATCAGGCAAATCTCCTTTGGAAATATCAATCTCAATACATCCTCCCGGACAGGTATTCTCGTTGCACTCTTTAGCCAAATATGCTTGACAAATCGCCTCGTTTTTGTCTTCAGGACAAACCCAAACTCCTCCTCCTGAAAAATCAAAAAGTTGTTGCTCAACCTGACTTCCGTCTATCTCTGTAATATCCGGAAAAAAATTGCTGAAAAATCTTAAGAAAGCAAGTAAAGCATCCGAAACACTTCCGGAGTCAATGGCGTTGTCTATATCTCCCGGAAGATTAGTCAGACTCTCTCTGGCTTCCTGCGGAGTATCAAATTCGTTCATCAATTCTCTTATATTTTGGTCAGAAAGACTGGGAAACTCCTCCCTAAAACTGTTAAATAATTCTATATCTTCATTAGCACTGCTTGTTGTCTGTCCGTCATCATTCAGTCCACCGCTTTCCTGAGCAGACACCAAAATCTCCGCACCAAAAGCTTCTTTGACAATATAAGCAAAAGAAAAAACAGCCCCAACTATCAGGATTATCTGGAAAAAAACTTCAATTTCTTTTTTTAATTTGTCTTCCCTCATTAAAATCCTCCGGGAGTTATCGCACAACTCCTCACGGCAAAATTCATTATTTTCCCAGAATTTTTATCTTCTATTGTATAGATTGTAGTGGGTCTTGACAATTCATAGGTTTTTATCTTATATCTCGGATAGAAAAAGCTGTATCCCACATATTCAAAATAACAAAAAGTAGATTCTTGGCTCACAATTTCCGTTGCTGTTACAACAAAACCATAAATAGGATTTGCCACAACAGTTTTGAGACTTTCAAAGCGTCTGGTCTCCCCCTGCTTCTCAATTGTTACACTTTTTTCTATATCTAAGATAACTTTGTCTTCCGCAAGCCCAACTTTAACATTCAGTCCGGAATTAAAGCTGACTCTTTCACCACCTCTTCTTTCAAATTCTACTTTCATTTCATCAAAACAGCCTTCAATTTTTGGCGTAATATATTCTTTAATTTCCTGTTTTACTTCATTTATCAAAGCAGGGTGCTGGTTAATGCACGGGTCAAAACTTAATCTGTTAAAACACAAATACTCAACCTCTTGGTTATCAAAAAAAACCGTGTTCTTCGGCTGAATAAAACCGCCATGGGGAAGCATCAGGTCAACAGCCTCGTTCACAGCTTCAGTGGCACAGCTGTCCATAAAACTCTGCACATCAAAGCTAACATCGCTCTCAGCAGGTTTGAGAAGTTTAGAACTTGGCGAAAGCAAAAAAAACAAAATTATCGACGCTACTAAAACAACTCCGATTATGACCCAGATTGCAACCTGCCCCCTCACTTTAAAGTCCAAAGAGTCGTGCCCTCCTTTTTCTTTCTCTTGACCTTCCCTTCAATCAACAACTCCTTCAGATAACTCTCCGCAGTATTCCATGAAACTTTCAGAAATTTGGCGACCTCCGAGCTTGTAACTATCTCTTCTTTCTCAATCAATTCAATTATTTTCTCTCTATGAGACTTCATAGGGAATATAATTTGTTACCTCTCATTATATCTACTAAGTGATAACCGAAGAATCTTTATAAAACTTACCTTCTGAAGTTGTGCCGCAAATACAATAAGCACCCATTCTAGAAAATCAGAAGTTTCTCTCTCTTAAAAATTTCTTTAATAGTCTCACAAAACACTAAGCAGAAAACTCTTTCTCATTAGAAAACTCTTTTCCATCAACATTGACGAATCTTTTAACAACTCCCTTTCTGATTGATTTTTCTCTAATTTCCTTCGGCTCGGAAATTTCCTTCGGAAGTTCAATCTCTTTAATCTCAATTGTATGTTTAACTTTAATCTCCCTAAAATCACTAAAATCAAAAAGCAAATCTTTAACAGTCTCAAAGTCATTTGTTTTCAGAGAGCAAAAATCCGCCTTCGGTCCATCTTCAGATTTTTTTCCGGGCTTTCCACTTTTCGGCGCCTTGGCTTTAATTTTCAGCTCGCAACTTTCAGATGAAAAAGTCAAAGCATAAAACGCCCTCGGAAATTCGTCCATCAATTTCAAAATTTCACCCGGTTCAAATTCAGAGTCAATCAAATGCTGTTTCACTCCTGCAAACTGTTTAACTCTCTCAACCTTAATCTTGCCTTCAAGACTAAAAGTGCAAATAATTGCTCCTTTAATTTTCAGACTCCCAACAGCTTTTTCCAGACACCGCCTAACAAAATAATTTGCAAACTCCGCACTGGTTTTAACCGCCCACTTCGCCGCCTGCTTCCTGCACTCAATCAAATACCTATTTTCAAAAACTCCTCTTGAGAACTTCACAAAATCAGAGTGGACTTCCTCATCCGCCTCGCCCAAGAAAATTTTGTTAATAACGTTCTTCATCTTTTAATCTCTTGAACTTGCTTTATAAATTTTATCCGCAAAGCATGTGTCAGAAAAGCTCCAAAAAAATCAGCACGCTCATCCGTAAATTCCCAAAGTATTATATACGTATTTCACCTTTTCTCAAAATGGAATTTAGTGAAAAGGATGTAAAAAAAGTCATGCTGATTTTTCTGGCTGTGGCTCTCGCCGTTTTGGCTTTCCTGATTGTTCGCCCTGTCGTGCTCTCGGTTCTCGGCGGCTTGATTCTCGCTTACGTGTTTTTTCCAATTTACAAAAAAACTTGTAGGTATGTTAAATACGAGGCCCTCGCCGCCGCAATCGTCAGCATCATTGTTTTAATCTTAATCGCCCTGCCTCTCTGGTTCCTTACGCCTATGCTAATGAGACAGCTTTTTGAAATATTCAGGTTCTCACAGGAGATAGACATAGTCGGTCTAATCAAAGACCTGCTTCCAACAGCTTCGCCTGATTTAGTAGCCCAATTTGAAATCTCAATAAACACCGCACTCGGAAAGGTAACTTCTACCATATTAAATTCCTTGATTGGCTCCATCCTGAATTTCGCCGTTGTAGCTCTGCATCTCCTGCTTGTCGCTTTTATTTTCTTCTTCGCTTTGAAAGATGAAGAGAAATTAAGAGAATTTGTCTCTGGACTTTCTCCACTGAACAAATCTCAGGAAAAATCTCTTATCAGGCAATTCAAGGACATGACCTCTTCGATTATCAACGGGCAGGTTATCGCCGGAATTGTTCAGGGAATCCTTGCTGGAATCGCTTTCCTTCTCTTCGGAATCCCGAACGCCTTAATCCTGACAATCATCTCTGTTATCGTCGGAATAATTCCTGTAATTGGTCTTGGTCTTATTTACATTCCGCTGACAATTTACATTTTCCTGACAGGAAGTCCTTTAATAGCCTTTCTCTATCTGGCTTACAATGTTCTTCTGGTATCAGCCGCCGACAACTTTCTGAGAGCACACCTTGTTTCGAGAAGAACACAGGTTTCTCAGGTCGTCGTTCTGGTCGGAATGATTGGCGGTTTCTTCTTATTCGGAGTCCTCGGTCTTATCCTCGGACCCCTGATTCTAACATACTTCCTGACATTGCTGCGCGCGTATAAAGAAAACACTTTGTCTAGCTTTTTCGTATCTTAAATCTGTTCAGAAAACCACAGCTCGCGCACTCAACAGTTTTTGTCCCGCCCTTCACTCTTGTCTTTCCCCACATCTTGGAAAAACACTTTCTGCAAAAATTCTTTCTCTCTTCTCTCAAAGAAATCCGATATCTCATCGCCAGCTTCTTCATCTTCTTCGCTTCTCTCGGCTCAAATCTCTTTCTGGAAAAAAACTCCCCAATCTTCGCTTTTGCTTCGTTCCTTGAAATCTTCTTTTTCATTCAGAACCCAACTCAGTAAAACTTAAATACCCTTCTTTCCCAGAAAAAAAGAACACGGCCATAGTAATCAGGAAACACCTGTTCCCTTTCCGAACACAGAAGTTAAGCTGACTACGTCCGTTGCGTTAGTCTCCGAACAGAGGCGAAACTCGGATGCCGTGCTCGTTTTATTTTTAATACATTCCAGAGATTCTCATTTGAGTCAATGGAATTTCGGAGCCTATTTCTGCCAGTTTTTTAATCTCCAAGTAACGAACTTTGTCGCAAAATCCGGAGTTGCCTAATTTCTAAAATTCCGGAAAATAGTTGCTGTAAGTCTCGGAAATTTGTCAACGACAAATTTCTCGACATTATCACATAATAATTTTACAAATTATTTTGAGACCTTGCCTCCCGCAAATGCGACACCGCCCAAGTAACGCAGACCTAAGTTCTATAAAAATATTTACATAATGGAAACTACAATAAAATTAAATAAACTCTTTCTCTTCAACTTCAATGAAAAACATAACGATAGCAATTTCCGGACTTCCTGGCTCCGGCAACACAACAACTTCAAAACTCCTCGCGGAAAAACTGTCCCTCAACCATTTCATCATAGGACAAATATTTAAAGACATCTCCAGAGGAAACGCAAAAGAAAAATTCTACTATCAGGACTTGCAAAAACTTTGCCTTGAAAGGAACTTAATCATTCCGAATTTCTCGAGTAAAAACGATTCCAGAGGGGCATCAAGTTTGTGGGAAACAGATTTCGGAAAAAGCAAGGAATTCCATAATGTTTTGGATGAGCTCCAAGTCCAAATAGCAAAAAAAGGAAGCATAATCATCGATGCGAAACTTGCAATACACATGAACCCAAATGCCGACTTCAAGATATGGCTCAAAGCAGATTTGGACACGCGTGCAAAACGAGTGGCGCAGAGAGACTATCTTTCCGTAGAAGAAGCGCACCAGCTCCTCGTGCAAAGACTTGAAAGACACAAAACAGAATGGAAAAAAATCTACGGATTTGAAAGCACGTATCAGGAAGGCAAAGCAGACATCTCAATTGACACGACTTCTCTAACGCCTGAACAAGTCGTGGAAAAAGTTTTGGAACACCATTTCTTTGAATAGCGTATGTGTTGCGAAGTCGGGAGTTTTTCTCTTATCTAAATTCTCCATGAACTCTCGGAAATTTCTCGATAGAAATTTCCAGACGTTATCCAATAACTATAAATCTGCTTTGTGCAATATCAACTCCAGAAAACTTAACACTCTCTTGAATAATAACATTTAAAACGCTGTCATATTTTCTTTATCAATTCGGAGAAAGAGCGGGGTTGCCGGAGCGGTCAAACGGGACGGACTCAAGATCCGTTAGCTTAGTGCTTACACAGGTTCGAATCCTGTACCCCGCATTTGCACCCGTAGCTCAGCCCGGATAGAGCATTGGGGTCCTAACCCAAGGGTCGCAGGTTCAAATCCTGTCGGGTGCATATTAAAATTCAGTATGCGTTAGAAAATCTGTAGTTCCGCATTTCCTAAATATTTTTACAATTTGCTTAGAATGATTCGAAAACACCGACTCCCGAAACCCTAGCACTTCTTAAAATCCAAAACTTTAAAACGCCCTTTCTAATTATCTACTTAGGCGTGGATAGTTCAGTGGTTAGAATATCTGCCTTCCAAGCAGATGACCCGGGTTCGAGTCCCGGTCCGCGCATTCCACATTCTGGATTATTTCACAACAGAGTTAACTAAAGACTTAAAAACTTTTTACGGCTCTTAATCACAAGGGGGTGAAAAATGAAGCCAATAATGCTCGTTATGATGCTCGTTATGCTAATCTCTTTGGTCTTTTTAGTCCAAGGAGTTTTCATGCATGCGCAAGTCAGTAAGCAGGAAGCAGAATTCCACGAATTAAACTCTGAATATTGGATTCTTTCAAAGGCGGAAAGAGAAGCGGCTCCAACCGGCTCAGAATTAAATCGACAACTTGTTGAGATACAAAACTTTCCTTCAGAATTGATAAGACTGAAATTAATCGGCGTAGGAAAAATCCTAACAGGAATTTATGTTCTGCTATTTGGAATATTGATTGCTTTAATCATGATGCCTGGCAGGTTAGCACAATTTATAAAAACAAAAAAATAATTTAATTTACTTTTTCTTTTCCTTCCAGTTTGCGAGAGTAGCCCGAACATTCATCAGGTTTCTCTCGTCCAGTAACCTCATGTCCAACTTGCGACGCAATTTCATTAAGTCTTCTATGAAACCCTTTTTCCAACTCCATTAATCTGTCGCTTAAAATCTTTGTCGCCTCCATTTTTCATAAGCATAGAAGAATGTAAAAGTTTGGTTAATGACACCAAAAAAGTTTCTTTAACCCAAAA
>Ga0210057_1003750_pt1 | contig 20733 bp, 19 predicted proteins | sample CryGeyCG2114_010_2_FD_183968 | JGI IMG/M metagenome (GOLD analysis project Ga0210057, IMG submission 183968) | Groundwater microbial communities from aquifer - Crystal Geyser CG10_big_fil_rev_8/21/14_0.10 (SPAdes) (version 2) | ecosystem: Environmental > Aquatic > Deep subsurface > Groundwater ...
AAGCAGACCAGAATATTTTAGAACAAAAAGTTAAGGAAAAACAAAAAGACGGGGCAATAAAAACCATTTTTAAGGTATTGGATTGTTTTTTTACTGTTATTAAAGAAGAAACCAAAAAACAGATTAATGTGATTAGTATTTGGGAATCAAATGAAAAAGAGGCTGGATTATGGAAAAAGAAAAAGTAGAATGCGGTTTTTGCGGCGGGAGCACAGAGTTAAAGTTTGAAACACTTGAACTTCTTGACGGAAAAGTCATCTTAAAACAGCAGCCTTATTACAAATGCAAAAAATGCAAAAAGGAGTTTGTTTCCAGCGAGCAGATGAGAGAAACAGAAAAGCAGATTAATACATTCAATGTTTTAAGGCCGATTGTTTCAACAGGCAGAAGCTTGGCTATTACTATTCCGACTGATTTAGTCAAATTTTATAACCTGAAAAAAGGCGGGAAAGTCAGGTTAATCCCTGAAAGCAGGCATTTGCTTAAAGTGAAAATATTCTGAATGTTTTTAAGCCACAAAAGAAAATTCGATTAAGGCAAGAACCATGGATGACTTATTTAAGTAATTCTTTATATACATTAACTTACCAAATCGCAAATTTTATAAATAACAGAATTCATTTATCTTTATGGCTTTTTCAAAATTGAATGAAAATTTAACTAAGTTGGAGCTTTACCTTAGGTTTTTGATTGGCTCTTTTGGTTTAGCGGCAACAACATTTATATTTCAGTTTATTTTGGCATTATATTTATGGGGTTTTTTTGATTCTATTACTAAAAATGATTTTTCTTTTGAGGGCATATATGCGTGTTTGTTAATTTTCGTTTTTTTTGCTTTTTGGGAGTTTTACTCTCATACACTCAAAAAAATATTATATGGCTCTGAAGTTACCAAAAAAGTCAATTTTTTAGTATTTGTATTAGGGAAATTTATTGCACCTTCACTTATTCTTTTGTGGTTTACAATAAAAGATTTTGGTGCGCCTTTTGGGATTGCCGTAATAATGATTTCATGGGCATATATGCTTGTTCTTGACAGAATATATAAAAAATATTTAAAAAACCGTTAATAAAAAACATCACGCATATCCATCAAAAACATTTATAAACATTTATATCCATCAATATTTATAGTCTATTTTTAATTAATTAAATAAAGGAGATGTGATTTTATGGCACAAACAGATAATATGAACCAGCAAGTTGTTTTTCTTTCTGATGGCTCAAAAAGAACCAGAGGAAGAGACGCACAAAGAATAAATATTTTGATTGCTAAAGCAGTTGCTAATGCAGTTAAGTCAACTTTAGGTCCTAAAGGAATGGACAAAATGATTGTTGATGAATTAGGAGATGTTACAGTATCAAATGACGGGGCAACAATTTTAAGCGAAATGAGCATTGACCATCCAATAGGAAAAATGTTAGTTGAAGTAGCTAAAACACAGGATAATGAAGTAGGAGACGGAACCACTTCAGTTGTAGTTTTAGCAGGAGGATTATTAACTAAAGCAGAAAACCTGCTTGATGATGACATTCATTCTTCAATTATAATTAAAGGATATAGAATGGCAGCAAAAAAAGCAAAAGAATTTTATGCTGAAATAGCTGACCCAGTCAGCTTAAATGATTTAACAATATTAAAAGATATTGCTGTCACTTCAATGACAGGAAAAGCAGCTGAAGCTTCAATGGAATTAGCCGATTTAGTTGTTGATTCAATCAAAACTGTTTCAAGAGAAGAAAACGGTTTAGTGGTAGTTGACAGAGACAGAATAAAAATAGAAAAAAAAGGCGGGGCAGGATTAACTGATTCAGAATTAATTAAAGGAGTAGTAATTGACAAAGAAGTAGTTAATGAAGGAATGCCAAAAAAAATGAAGAATGCAAAAATTGCTTTAATTGATTCAGCTTTAGAAATAAAAGAAACAGAAACAGACGCAAAAATACAAATTACTTCACCAGATCAATTACAGGCTTTTTTAGACCAGGAAGAAAAAATGCTTAAGGACATGGTTGAAAAAATAAAAGAATCAGGAGCAAACGTTGTATTTTGCCAGAAAGGAATTGATGATTTAGCACAGCATTTCCTTGCAAAAGAAAATATTCTTGCAACAAGAAGAGTCAAAAAATCAGACATGACTTTATTATCAAGAGCAACAGGAGCAAAAATCATTACCAGAGTAAGTGACTTAACAGCAAAAGATTTAGGTAATGCAGGAAATGTTAACTCAAAAAAAGTATCCAACGAAGACATGATTTTTGTTGAAGACTGCAAGAACCCAAAAGCAGTAACTGTTTTGGTCAGAGGCGGTTCAGATCATATAATGGACGAAGCAGAAAGAGCATTAAATGACGCTCTTGGCGCAGTAATTTCTGCAATCAAAATAGGTAAAGTTGTTGCAGGTGGAGGAAGCAGCGAAATAGAAGTTGCAGTTAAACTAAGAGAATATGCAAAAACAGTTGGCGGAAGAGAACAATTAGCCATTGATGCTTTTGCAGAAACCTTAGAAATAATTCCAAGAACTTTAGCTGAAACAGCAGGAATGGATCCAATAGATACTTTAGTCAGCTTAAGGTCAAAACACGCAACACCAGCAGGAAAATACATTGGAGTCGATGTCTATAACTCAAAATTAACTAATTTAAAAGAACTCAAAGTAATTGAACCATTGACTGTCAAAACACAGGCAATCACTTCAGCAGCAGAAGTAACTGAAATGATTTTAAGAATTGACGATATAATTGCTGGTTCAAGTAAATCAGGCGGAATGTCTCCAGAAGCAATGCAGGGCATGGGCGGAATGCCTGGTATGATGTAACTCAACCGTCACGCTCGGTTGGTGTGCGTGCACGACTTTCAGTCGTGCTAGCACCGCTTTATGCGGTGCCTCGTTGCCACCAGCCGAAACTGGCGTGGTGCTGTCTTTCTATTTTTTTTAATAATAATTTTCTAATGCTCTTTCAATAATTTCTTCTCTAAACAAAAAGAACTCCCCCTCTTGAATATAATCCTCTTTGGCTTTTTTTTATTCCTTGTTCAAATAACTTTTCCAATGTTTCTTGTTTTGGTCTGGCTAAACGTGCTTTTTTTGCTACAACATTTAATTGTGTTGTTGTTCTTTTACTGATTCCAGTTGGTTTTCTTTTAATTGGTTTTTGGGTTAAGTCAGGAATTCCTCCTTTTCTTGGATGAAGCGCTGCCTTAATTCTTAAATATTCTAATCTTTGTTTTTTTGTTGCTCCTCCATGCAATGCCCTTGGTTTTTTTCCAGTAAATTTACTTCCAATTGTTTTATTTATTTTTATTTTTGGTTTAGGCATTAAACTCATTCCTCATTAAAGTAAAAAATAATTGTTTTGTTTGTATTTAAAACTTTGCTAATTATATTTCTTTTATGAAGCAGGTTTTGATTCTTTTAGGAAAAGCGCGTTCAGGAAAAGATACTGTGGCAGACTATTTAGTGAAAGAGTTTGGATTTAAGAAATTTGTTTTTTCTTCTGTGTTGGAAGAAGAATTAAAAAAGCAAGAAAAAGAAGTTTCAAAAAAAAACATGGTTTTGTTGGGAGATGAATTAAGAAAAGAGTTTGGAATGGATGTTGTTGCAAAAAGGTTACTGAAAAAAGTTTCTGATGAACAAAAAATTGTTTTTGTTGGCGCGCGTTCTCTGGAAGAAATTAGCTTAATTAAAAAAAGATTTCCTCAGGCTAAACTGATTCTGGTTGAAGCAGAAGAAAAAAAGCGTTTTAAGAGAAGAAATGAATTAGATGAAAATGACTTAAAAAGTTTTTCTGAAAGGGATTTGGTTGATTCAGAAAAAAAGGGAATGAATAAAGTTTTTGGTTTAAGTGATTTTAAGTTAGAGAATAATTCTTCTTTAAGTGATTTATTTGCTAAAACAAGGGGTTTAATCAATAACATTTTTAAATAGAAAAGGCAGATTATTTTAGGTGATTTATTTATGGCAGGTGAAGGAGCAATAGATTTCTTTAGATTGATTGGAGATGGAATCTATCAGTCAATAACTAATTTAATCCAGAAAGGAGTCGATGTAGTTCCAGGATTAGCAATTGCAGTTATCCTGATATTTATAGGATATGTTGTTGCATTGGTTCTGAAAAAAGTGGCAGTTGAAATAATCAAATATTTGAAAGTTGACCATTTTTTGGAATCGCATGATTTACCTCAGGCAGTAGGCGGCATTTCTTTTTCTAATTTGGTTGGAGAATTAGTTAAATGGTATGTTTTAATATTGTTTTTGGCTCAGGCAACAGGATTTCTTTCATTAAATATAATAACTAACTTTATTCAAGTTTTAGTTGTTGAAGTTCCTTTAGTTCTAGGCGCAATATTACTTGTGGCTTTAGGATTCTATCTTGCAAGATATGTCAGAAACGCCTTTAATAAAACCAATTATGAAAAAAAAGCTACTGCCGGAATTCTGGCAGAAATCTTAGTAATGTATTTGGTTTTAGTTATGGCATTAAGCCATGTGGGTTTTGACACAACAATCTTAATTGAGGCTTTCAGAATCGCATTTACTGCATTAGTAATTATTCTAGCAGTAATTTTTGGAATAACTTTTGGATTGTCTTTCAAGAAAGATATCAAAGCATTTGTAATGGAACTAAGAAAAGGAATTTAAAAACCAAAATAACAATTATGCGCAGGACAATCCTGCGCACTACTTTATTTTTTTATTTTTACCTGCAATTAGCCTTAAATAGCTTTTTAAAGGTTTTATCTGAAAAGTCTATATTAAACGGATTTCACGCCCTAATTTTTTTAGGCATTAATTCGTTGATTAACCGGAGGATTAACAGATGAGTAAAATTAGTGAACTTCGACCTTTTCAAAAAAGAGTCGAATTAGAAGTAAAAGTAATAGAAAAAAACGAAATAAGAGAAGTAACTTCAAAATTAGATAATTCAAGTCATAAAGTAACTGAAGTTCTTGTAGGAGACGATTCAGGAACAATTTTGTTAACTTTATGGGATGACATGATTGACAAGGTTGAAGTAGATAAATCCTATAAAATAGCAAATGGATATACTTCATTGTTTAAAAACAGTCTTAGAATGAACATTGGAAGATATGGTGAATTAACTGATGCAGAAGCAGAAGTAACCGAAATAAACAAAGAAAACAATGTTTCAGACAAGGAATTTGAACAAAGACCAAGAAGATTTGACAACAGAAACAGGGATTAATTCCTTGCTTCTTTTTTATTTCTATTTCTCTTTTTTATTTTGCTTAGTGAAAGCATTTTATTCCCTTTAATTCTTATTCTTTTGTGGTTGAATGCCAAATCCAAAACCTAAAAAGCTGAATAGAATTCCCGAATGGAAAAAAACTGAATTAATTCGTCTGGCTTCGCTTCACAGTATTAAAACCAAAAAACCAGTTCATAATGTTAATGCTATTGCTGACAAATTAAAAATAAATAGAAGCTCTGCAAGGGGCATTGTCTGGCTTGTTGACGAATTGGCCAGAACAAAAAAAAGCACGCCCAAAAAAAGGCAGGGTTAATCTTATTATTATTTTTAAAGACAAACAATTAAATAAACTGAAGCTAATTTTATTTTATGCCAAGACTTTTAACAAGAAAACCTGTTAAGCAAAAGGGTTTCAGCCTGCTTTCAAGGGCTGTATCAAACAGGAGATTCAGAAGAAATTATTCTTTGGTTCCTGCAAAAGGAGTTTCTCTTTCACAAAAGTTTCCTGAAGCTTTTGGTTCAAAAAAAAAGATTCCTGATGCAAAATTGATTGGTTCAGAGGTTTCTTTGGGTTCAGGAAAACCTGAAGTGATTTATTGGTATGCCGGCAGGGAAAAAGAAAAAGGGCAGGTAAAGAAAAGAAAATAACAGGAAACTAAACAAAAACTTTATATTATTCTAAAGTTCTATTATTCAGTATGGATAAAAGAATTTGTTTTGCTCTGTTTATTTTTTTGCTTGTTTTTTTTTATGGATGTATTGACAATAATGAAGGCAAGGCAATAACTCCTTTCAAGGAAAAGACTGTAATAAAAGATTATTTTTCTGTTCCTGCGGAATCAACAGGAATAAAAATACCGGTTAACAAAACTATTTCAGATTACTTAGAGATTCCTATTAAAATAAAGGAGCCAATTAATTCTTTCAGTTTAAATGGCACAATTAACTTAGAAGACAAAGCCGGTTCTGTTGTTATTGAATTATGGACAGAAAATAAAGAACCATTACTCCTTTTGAGAGCATCTTATCCTGACAATGGAATCATTGAATTAAATGATGGCTGCGAAGAAACCTGTTTAATGAAGCCAGTTGTTCCTACTAAAATCAAAGTGTTTGTGGATAAAGCAGAAATAAGCATTGACAGTTTTGAATATGTTTCTTCTTTTACTAAAGCAAGGTTTTTGGCTACCAAAGAAGAAATAAATAAAGGGCAGCAGAAAAAAATAATTGATAAATTCAATAGTGTTGACAACAGGTTATGGATTGCAAGTACTACTGAATTATCGGGATTATCTTATGCAGAAAAAAAAGAGATTCTTCTCCTTGAAGAAACTGAGCCCCTTTTAAATGATGGAATATTTTATTTTGTGGCTGGCTACTTTCATTATGGGCCTCTTCCAGAAAACCCGCCTGAAAAACTTCAGAAAACAGAAAGTGTTTATGATCTTCCGGAAGAATTTGACTGGCGTGACAAACACAATGCAAGAAATCCAGGGTCTCCTTATTATGATATTCCTCAGGTAATTGACGGAATACAAAGGGTTGCTGACGGATGGCTAACTCCTGTAAAGGATCAGGGTTCATTAGGAAGTTGTTGGACTTTTGCGTGGATTGGAGCAAGGGAAGCAACAATAAACCTTTTTTTTAATCAGCATATTAATCAGGATTTGTCAGAACAATATCTTGTTTCATGCAATGAAGAACAGTATACTGCAGTTGATGAAGATTGTTTTCCTTACCAGGCATTTGACGGGGAATGCACGAATTATTATGGAGGAATCCAGGATCCTTGTGTTTCAAGATGTGAAGACCTGACTGGGTACTGGGGCTGCACTGACTGGGAGCAAAGAGTATGGCGTGTTGAAGCAAACAATAAAACTTTATCATATTACCCTGAAACTCCTGAAAATGATTATCGGGTTAAGGAATATCTTCTTGAATTTGGTCCTCTTCGCTTTAGTACCTGTTACTTTTCCCATGCACAGGTCTTGGTTGGATATGGAATAATTCAGCCAGGAGAAATATATGCTTTTGATGACGATGGAGAAAGGCAGTCAATTTTAATCGAAGAAGATAATCCTTGGGTTGGAGAAACTCATTGGACAGTAAAAAACAGTTGGGGGTATGACTGGGCAGGTTCTTACGGCGACCCTGGTTATATGAACTGGATTGATTCATGTTTTGTAGTCCAGGGAAACCTGATTCCGGTTGAACAGCCCTTATTAACTGATTATGTTATTGAATGCAATGATTTTGACAATGATTCCTATTGTTCCTGGGGTTTAAGTTATTCTGAATTAGGTCCTGAATCAAAACCGGATTCCTGTCCTGAAAGTTGTATTAATAATCCTGAAGAAGATTTTGATGATTCGACTCCTGGAATAACTTCTATTTATCTTCCGAGATGCGGGGACGGAATAGTGTCTACAGGAGAACAATGTGAATCACTTTATTTTCCTTTTGAAAATTATGAAGGATGTTTTTTGGATACTGTTCCGTCAAATTATTCAGGATGCAATGCAGAAAAAAAAGCTTTTTACTGGTATGAGGATGATTTCGGAACCTGCAGTGCAGGATGTTCTTGCACTCCTGACCCACAGATAAGTTCTTGTTCTTATGATGGTTCATGCCCTTTAGGAACAGAACTTTATTGCACTGAATGTTTTCAGCTTTCTTGTGTTGATGGAGTAAGGAACTGTGGTGAAACAGCTGTTGATTCTGGTGGGCATTGTGTTGAAATACTTGTTGATTCAGTTCCTTCTGATGCAATGGTTAGTATTATTTCTGAACAGGATTCTTCTTCAAGCTCAATGTATTTTTCTCGTTTTTATCAAGCCAACACTCCTTTTAGCAAAAGCATTTCAAAAGGTCAGCATATTCTTATTGTTTCTGATGATCCTGTATCAGGGCATGAACCTTTTGTTGCAACAGTAAATGCTTATTCAGATGAAGTAATTGATTTAGGGACGGTTAATCTTTCACAGAATCAATTAACCTGTATTGATTCTGATAATGGAGAAAATTATGGTTCTTTTGGGGCTACAATAGTTTATAGTTCTGATTACGCATTTTCTGAAACAATTGTGGATCGCATAGATTATTGTTCTTCTCTTTCCAGATTAAGAGAAGCTTATTGTAATCCTTCTACCGGAATGGGTGCTTATTTAACATATTATTGTGAATCAGGGGGAATCTGCAGGGACGGCCACTGCACTACTGAATGCATTGACGGAACTTCAATAAACCAATGCTCTTCTCTTAAACCATTATATTGTTCTGATTCCTTGTCTTTGATTAATGACTGCCAGTTATGCGGTTGTCCTTTTGATTCTGATTGCCTGGAAAACGGAACTTGTTTTCAGGAAAATAATTTTGTTTGCGGGGACATCGATGGAAGTTTAGGAATTCCTGACATTTCTGATTTGATTTATCTGGTTAACTGGATGTTTCAGGACGGAGAGGAACCGATTTCTTTATGGACAGCAAACGTTGACGGCGAAGAAGGAGTTGATATTGCAGATTTAATTCATTTGGTTAATTACATGTTTCAGGACGGTGATGAATTAAACTGCCAGGAACCAATGAAATCAGGTTATTCAACTAATGGATTGACTTATAAAGAAGCAATTTCTTTGATAAACAAAACCGCAGGAAAAAAAATAATTGAATGATTATGCAGTTTAATTTAATTAATTCAGTCCAAAAGGATTCTTCTGCAATAGTATTGCTTTTGTCTAATTTACTGACTATTGTTTTGGCTGTTGTTTTTAACTGGAGTTTAATAATTATTTTATGGAGTTACTGGCTGCAGAGTGTTATAATTGGTTTTTTTAGTTTCATTAAGATTTTATCTCTGCAAAATTTTTCCACTGAAGGATTTAAGTCAAATGGAAGAAGTGTTTTGCCAACCACTGCAACCAAGATTTCAACTGCTTTCTTTTTTGCTTTTCATTATGGTTTTTTTCATTTAGTTTATGCCTTATTTTTATTAACTTTTTCTTTTGTTTCTCAGTCAATTTCTTTAACTGACTTTGGTTTTGTTTTTCTTTCAGGAATAATCTTTTTTGTTAATCATTTGTTTTCCTTTAATTACTTCAAAAACAAAACACAGAAAAAGCAGAATCTTGGAACAGTAATGATGTTTCCTTATTTAAGAATTGTTCCAATGCATTTAACCATTATTTTTGGCGGTTTTTTTCTTGTTTCAGCAACCGCTTCACTTCCAATCCTTGTTTTCTTTCTTATCTTAAAAACAATCGCTGACTTAGGAATGCACACAATTGAACACAAAGAACAGATTTGATTCAAAGATTTTTATATACTTTTTTTCTGTGTTTTACGCTCAACAAAGTTATTTTATTTTCTCTTGTATTAATTTGGGTAATAACTCTGTATTTGCCAATTCTTATTCTGAATAAGTCATGCCTTGTCAGCCTTTGAAAATACATCCATGGGTCTTTGCAGGACAGAGACAATTTTTGTTTTATCCTTTCTCTTTCTTTTTTTTCAAGCTTTTTCAGTTCAGTTGCAAAAGATTTAGTTAAAAACAGTTCAAACAATCAGATTCCCCACTGCTTCTCAGCTTCCTTCAGGGACAAAACTCTTCCTTTTTTAATGTCTTCAAGGCTTTTTTCAATTTGCTCTATTTCATTGTTATCCAATGGCTCTTCTTTTGAAATGTTAATAAGCCTTTCAATTACATCCTCAAAGGATTCCCTTCCAAAATTTTTGAATGAACTGAGTTCTCTTTTAGTGGAAAGCCCGATTCTTATAGTGCTAGTACTCAATCAATCACCGATATACTTGTGTATACAAATGTATATAAATCTTTTTCTGAAGAAAATGAAATAATAAAAAACGCAGGTAATTAATTGATTTTAATTATTTCGCCATGGATTCCTTTCAAATGAATAATTAACTTTAAAAACAAATTCCAGCTATTTCTTTATTGGTTGATTATGAGAAGGGATGAACAAATACGCCAGACAATACTCTTTAACTGATTTGATTACTTATTTAAATGTTTTATGCAATTATTTGTTAATTTTTAGGGTGCGTAGCTCAGCCTGGTTAGAGCATTGGTCTTATACACCAAGTGTCGGGGGTTCAAATCCTCCCGTGCCCAAAACCGATTCCGCTCGGTTGTCACGGGGCACGGCATTCGCTTTGCTCAGCCGTGCTGAAATGTTTTAAGATTGTGAGAAAAATGCTGGAAAATTATTCTTTGGAAAAAGAAGAAGAAATAAGGAATTACTGGGTTACTAATAAAATTCAGAAAAAAGCCAGAGAACAAAATGCAAAACAAAAAAAGCATTTTTATTTTATGGACGGCCCGCCATACGCAACAGGCCATATTCATATGGGAACAGCATTAAACAAAATTCTCAAAGATGTATCTATGAGATATAAGAGAATGAATGGCTTTAATGTATTTGACAGGCCTGGCTATGATACTCATGGAACCCCAATTGAATTCCAAGTAGAAAAAGAAATCGGATTAAAAAACAAGCAGGATATTCAAAAATATGGAGTAGAAAAATTTATTAATAAATGCAGAAAATATGCAACTGAATTCATTGACAAACAAAATCAAGAATTTGAAAACTTAGGGGTTTGGATGGATTGGAATAATCCATATATTACTTTAACAAACGAATATATTGAAAGTATTTGGTGGACTTTTAAAAAAGCAGAAGAAAAAAAATTATTGTATTTAGGAGAATATTCAGTTCATGTTTGCCCTAGATGTGAAACAGCAGTTTCATTTAATGAAATTGAATACATCAAACAAACAGATAATTCAGTTTATGTCAAGTTTCCATTAAAAGACAAAAAAAACACTTTTTTGGTTATCTGGACTACTACTCCCTGGACTTTGCCTGCAAACACTGGAGTAATGGTTCATCCTGATTATGATTATTCAGAAATTGAATTAAGTAATGGAGAACACTGGATTATAGCAAAAGAATTAGTACAAAAATTAATGGATTTAATTGAAGCAAGTTTTACAGAAAAAAAATTATGGAAAGGAAAAGAATTAGCTGGAATGAAATATGAAAATCCTTTATTTAATAATTTGAAATTGCCTGACATGAACAATGGTTATAGAGTAGTGTTGAGTTCAAGATATGTTAATTTAGATGAAGGAACTGGTTTAGTTCATTGTGCTCCAGGTCATGGAAGAGAAGATTTTGAAGTAGGAAAAGAAAATGATTTGCCTTCTTTATCTCCAGTTAAATTAAATGGCGAAATGACAGAAGAAGCAGGAAAATACAAAGGAAAAAAAGCAAGAATTGTAGACAAAGAAATTGTATCTGATTTAGAAGAAATGAATTCTTTGATTTACAAGCATTCTTATACTCACGATTATCCTGTTTGCTGGAGATGCAAAGAACCATTACTAATGCTTTCAGTTCCTCAGTGGTTTTTTAAAGTCAGTTCAATCAGGAAAAGAATGCTTGAACTGAATAAAGAAAATAATTGGGTTCCTTCCTGGATGAATGACAGGATGAAGAACTGGATTGAATCATTAAACGACTGGCCGATTTCAAGAGCAAGATATTGGGGCACTCCATTACCTATCTGGGTTTGTTCTTCTTGTGAAAAAAGAAAAGTTTTTGGTTCATTAGATGAACTAAAAAAACAAGCCAAAGTTCCTGAAAAAATTGATTTGCATAAACCAGAAATTGATTTAATTAAATTTCCCTGTAAATGCGGCGGAGAATACTCCAGAGTAAATGAAGTATTAGATGTATGGTTTGATGCAGGAGTCAGTTCTTGGGCTGCATTAGATTATCCAAAAGAAAAAAAACTGTTTGATAAATTCTGGCCAGCTGACTTAAACATTGAAGCAACAGAACAAGTGCGTGGATGGTGGAACTCTCAATTAATTACTTCAACTATTTGTTTTGATAAAAGCCCTTACAAAAACATCATGGTTCATGGAATGGTCTTGGATTTAGGAAAGAAAAAAATGTCTAAATCAAAAGGAAATGCAATCCAGCCAAAAGAAGTTATTGAAAAGCATAACAGGGATTTTTTAAGGTATTATTTTTGTTCTTTATCCAAAGGAGAAGACATTATTTTTGACTGGAATGCTTTCAGGGACATCAACAGATTTTTTGGCGTATTCTTCAATTCCTATAATTATCTGAATTTGTATTTAGAAAAAAATCCTCTGGTTAAAGAAAGTGAATTAACTGGTTTAAAACCAGAGGATAAATGGATTGTTTCCAAAATGCATTCTTTGATTAAAGAAGTTAATGAATCTTATGAAAAGTATTTGTATCCAAAAGTTATTTCTTCTTTGAACTGGTTTGTAATGGAAGAATTCAGCAGGACTTATATTAAATTAATCAGGAACAGAAGAGATAAAGCAGCAGTTAATTTAATGAATTATGTTATGGTTAATTTATTGAAATTAATGTCTCCTGTATTGCCTCATTTAACTGAATATATTTACTTAAATTTTTCTGAAAAACAAAAAATGCCTGAATCAATTCATTTGCTTGAATTACCTAAAGCAAACTCAAAATTAATTAATCCTGAATTAGAAAAAGAGTTTGATTTAGTTAAAGAAATTTCCCAGTCAGTTCTTTCTTTAAGAGAAAAAGAAAAACTGCGTTTGAGATGGAAATTAAAGGAATTAATTATTGAATCAGAAAAACTTTCTTTTTCTGGTTTAGAGGAAATTATTGCTTCAATGACTAATGTAAAAAAGGTTGTTGTTTCCAAATCAAGGCCTGAAGGAAATTATTCTTCCAGTGAATTAACTGAAGTAAAAATTCATTTAAATATTGAAGCTGATTCTGCTTTAAAGGATGAATGGGAATTAGCTGAATTAACAAGATTAATTCAGTCAGAAAGAAAGATTAAAGGTTTTAAGCCAAGTGATGTAATTGAAATGTTTTTTGATTGCAGTGATTCAGTTTTCTTTGAAAAATTCCGGAAACAAATTGAAGAATCAACTAACACTAAAATCATAATAAAAAAAGGAAACAAAACAAAATTATTAGAAAGAGAATTCTATTTTGAATTCAAGCAGTGATTTCTTTTTTTTGGTTCAAATAATTAATGCATTTCTTCAATTATATTTTGCCTTTCTTTTTTTTCTGGTTTTTCTGCTGGGTAACCAACTGCAACTGCACATAAAACATTTAGTTCTTCTGGCACTTTAAGAATTTCTTTTGTTTTTTCTGTGTTAACTTTTCCTATCCAGCAAGTTCCTAAATCTAATTCAACTGCTTGTAACATTAAATTTTCAATGCTTGCAGCAACATCCAAATGATTATATTTAGCAATATTTTCTTCTCCGAATTTATCAGTTATTTTTTCTTTGTTCCCGCAACACACTATAATCAGTGGAACTTTTTTTGCCCAGTCCTGATGAAAAGCAGTAATTAATTTTTCTTTTGTTTTGGCTGAAACAAAATAAAATTTTCTTGCCTGTAAATTTCCTGCACTTGGCGCCCAACTCAATGCATCTTTTAGCAGTTCAATTTTTTCTGTTTCAATTTCTTTATCTAAATATTTTCTAATGCTTCTTCTGTTCAAAATCGCTTCTTTTACATGCATTTTAATCAGTAAAAGAGTGTTTTTCTTTATTTAAAACTTTTTGCTTTGCTTTATTTTTTTTTATAAGCAAAGCTTTAAATAGAAAAAACCTTTATATTATTCTAATACATAATTATATTGTGTGGTTTATTTGAATTCAAAAATTATTGTTTCTGCAGTTGTAGTTGTTCTGGCGGTTGCTTTGATTTATATAATGTTTTTTTCTTCGCAGGAATATTCTTTTGGTCAGGGAGTGGAAGAAATTAATTCTTTTTGGGCAAAACAGGATTTAAAGCCAAATTATTTAACTTCTCCATTAAAGGTTTATGCAATAGAAAAAAGCAGTTTAACTGAATTAAAAGCTGACTTAACTTCTTTTAGGGATTCTTTAGAAAAAAAACCTGATTCAGAAGACAAAGAAAAATTAATGCTTTTGACTGAAACTGAAATTGAATTGATTGATAATGCTTTATTGCAGAAAGAAAATTTTAATTCAATTGATTTTTTTGATTCAGTTCAATATAATTTTGATGTATTATGCAGTTCAATGAACAAAATAGATGAATTTGAATCCAATCTTTTACTACAAAAAGAATCAGCTGAAACAGTTAATGAAAAAATAATTGCTTTTTCTTCTGATTATCCATCTGAAGCAGGACAGGCAAACATAACTGAATTAAAGTTAAATATTAATTCTGCTGAAAATTTAGCTCAATTAAATGATTTTATTACGGCTTTAAAGGGGGCGTGCTGAATGAAAAAAATCCTATTTGTATTGTTTTTTATTTTTCTTTTTTCAGTGGTTCTTGCAAAAGACAAGATTGAATGCAGTCCTGTTGAAGGGCAAGAACACGCTTATACGGGAAATTTTACTTTGAATTCTTATTGTGAGATTCCTTTAACTGAAAAGTCAAAGCTTATAGTTGAGGTTTTAGACGGAGAATACAATAATATTAGTGATTTCCATTTTCCGGTCAGTGCTTCTCTGGACAATCAGGATGATTTTATCCCTTCTGCTTTGAAGGGAAAAGTGTTATTAGATTGCAGTGATGGATTCGGGGATGTTCTTGATATTTATGCAGATGATTTTACTACAACAACAAGTTATGGACAGGGACAGTATTCTTCTGTTATGGATAAAGAAACTTATAAGAATGGTTGTGGTCATAGTGGGGACTGGATTACTTTGAATGTCGGGAAACCAAAGCTTGATTTGAGTAGTACCCCTTATATTGCTAAATCCCTAATTAAAATTGAATTTCAGGAGAAATTAATCCAAACTTATTTAGCTGGAAGCTTTGGATTTTTGGTAGGAAATGTTTTGGATAACAGGAAAGTGGATGAAGAATTTTCAGTTATTTATCCAAAAGAAAGCGGGACAGTTTTTTCCAGCTCTAAAACATTAATTCAGGGAAACTTAAAAGAAATTGATTACAATCCTAACGGAACACAACAAGCAGTCTTTGAATTAATTAATTCTGATACAAAAGAGGTTTTGTGTGAAATTACATCAAATTTTGACGGAAAAGAAGCAGAATTTGTTTCCTGTAAGTTAGCCCAAATAAAAATTACCGGATTGAATTCAAAAGGGCTTCCTGAAGAAACCACTAAAGGACTTGAATACAAATTCAAATATGAATTAAAGGAAATAAACAAAGAGGCAGTGGATTTAACCAAAGAAGAAACCCCTTTTATTGATTCAGGAAATGGAAACAACACAACTAACCCAAACAATGGAACAAACGGCAATTTAAGTGATTTAACTGCATTGCAGAAACAAATTAATGAATCAATTCTTACACAATATAACAAGTTAATGGGAGTTAATTGAATGAATTCAAAAATTATTGCAGGAATAGGAATTTTAGTTGTGTTAATTGCAGTATACTTTATTTTTTTCAGTGAACAGAAACAGAGTTCAATTTCTTTTTCTGAAGGAGTAACTGAAATTAATTCTTTATGGCAAAAAAATAATGTTAATTCATCTTATTTGCTTGGAACAACAGAATTAAGTTTTTCTGCTTCTGATTTGGAGTCATTGGATTCTGATTTAAGAGAGTTTAGGGATTCGCTGGATAACACAACAGAAACAGAATCTTTAAAGGATTTCACTGAAATTCATTTAATGCTGGTTGATGAACTTGTTTTGGCACTTGAATTAAAAGAAACAAATGATAAATTAAAATCAAAAACTATTACTGGAGATAATTTATGTGAAAACAAAACTGATTTATTGTTTGTTGCACAAAAAACAATTGAATTGAATGAAAAAATGCTTTCAGTTAATGAATTAGTTTATGCTTTTAATGAAATGCACTCTGGTTTAGAAGAAGAAGCCAATTTAACTTCTTTTATTGCAGACGATTCAGGGTTTTCCCAGACAAAATTAGAGAATGAAATTGTAATAGATGAACTGGAGAGTGCATGCTGATGAAAAAAATTATTCTTTTATTAATTTTTTTGATTTTTTGTTCAGTTAATGCTTTTTCTGAAACTCTTTCAGACGACGAGATTGCAGAACTTATTTCAACTACTTTTACTGAAAACGCATTAAGCACTCTTTCTGGTATTAGTTATCAATCAGCTTCACAGGAATTAGTTTATTGGGATACATCAAAAGGAAGAACTGTTTTAGAAAATGTTCCTGTTGGGAGAATTTATAGAATAATAAATAACCAAAACGAATATTCCCCTTACTGGATTGCTGTAAAAGCTGTTGGAACTTATAATGTTGAAGTTTCATTAGGTTATCTTGCAAAACCAACTTATATGTGGTATTTGGGAAGCAAAGAAAATTCTTTAATTGAATTTGACTGCGATACCGGATTGCTTGCTGACAATGCAATTGAATTGTATGACATTGAAGGGAAAAGAAAAAAATTATGTGAAACAGTTGAAGTTGAATTATTGTCAGTTAATGAAGACAACACTGTTTCTCTGGCAGTTTCTTATAATGCCAGCGCAGAAAAAGGCATTCCTGAAGTAAAAAGTTTAGGTGACGGGAACTTCTTGCTTGAAGTTGATTCCATGAATCCTGCTGAACCGGTTCTGTACAAATTAGAGGGTCTGCCTATCTATATTTTTTATTATGAAAGTGTGTATTGGAATTATGGCGAGGGCTCAAAAACATATCCTTCACTTGAATTTTCTTATTCTCCAAGAAGAGACTTGATTGACCTACTTATTAGTAACCGTATTATTGTGGAAGAGGGCAGGGCATTTGTTGGAAACGCTTATGAGTTTTCAATTAATGACTCTTTCCTGGGATTAAAGCCAAGCTCTGATGTTTTAGTCCAGAAACAAGAGCTTGCTTTAAGCATTTATACCGAACCAGAAGCAGCGGATTATGCAAGGAATGGAAAACTGGAATTCAGTTTAATTAACATAATAACAGGAACATCATATTACCTTAATCTGAATTCATATAAGTCAGTTCTTTCAGGAAAAGTGCCAAAAGGAAACTACCAATTAAAAGCAATTTCAAATCCTAATGATTCAGTTCTTAAGGACTGGGTTTCTGATGTGTTTGAAGTTAATTCAGACAATACAGTGATTGACCTGAGAAATGAAATGAATGTAAAAGAAGAAACAGTTGAAGTTGAAATAATTTATCCTGAAGAAGTTGTTAATGCATTGCAGGCATTAGGGGTTATTCCTTCCTTTACTACTATTGAAGGAAAAGAAGTTGATGTTGCTGAACCAACAGTTGTTAAAGGCGGTTTAGCTGATCAGTATCTTTCAACCCTGCGTGTTCCAAAACTTGATTCTGCTTATGTTTTTTCTATTCCTGAAACTGATTCAACTGAATCTTTTACAGACACTATCCCTGGAGACAGGGATTCAGTTATTACAGTGCTTGATTCAATAGTTAAACAGCCGGTAGGTCAACCTTTGGACACATTCAAATTAACGGTCATTGTAGGGGAAGAAAATTATAAATTGCTGGAAAAAGAAGGTTTAGGGATAATAACTTTCAAGAAATTAAAAGAAGTAAATGGTTCTTATGTTGTAAGTTCAGAAAAATTTTATTCAAAGGTTTATTTTGAAGATGGAAATACAAATAGGTTTTCTGCTGAATTGCCAAGAAAAGAGGAATATACTTTAATTATTGGGAAATCCCAGAGCACAAGATATTATAATTATTTTAATGAAACAAAAAAAACAATCAGCCAGCAACCTTATGGCTGGGCTTTGAATGACCCGACCACTTATATCCTTTTAGATGGCCAATCCTTTGCGAGGCAACCGAGTTTAAAGGATAACTTGGATGCAGTCGGTTCAACAAAAGCATCTTTTGCTTCAGCACCTGTTTCAGAAGAAATTAAAAATCTCCAGATTAAATCAGTTAATGGAAAATATGCAGTTAAGACAGAAGGAATTCCTGCACATATAGTTTATCTGGATAAAGGAACACAAAAAATAGTCATTTCTTTACAGGATTATTCTGAAGGAAAAATCTTTTTTTCATTGGGAGAAAAAGGAAAAGTTTCACAGTTAAAAACAGCAACAGAAAATGAAATTACTTTTAGTTTATTGGATGAAAGCAAAATAGAATTATCAATGCAGGAAATAAAAAACGGAATAATTTTTTCGCTTGATTCATATTCAGGGCAGGACATTACTATTAATGCATGGGATGGAAGCACTTTACAGTTTTTTGCCTGTCAGGATAAAACCGCAGACGGCAAATGCGATTTAGTTGGGTATAATGCTGATAAAACAGAAAAGCACGGTGCAACTTTTGTTGAACCAAACCTTGAAGCCGCTTCAATTGAAATACAGGAAGAAAAAACAGTTGAAGGAGAAACTGCTGAAATAGGAATAACTATTGAATGTGATTTAGAGCAGGAATGCCCTGAAGAAGTAGTAGAGAATGCATTACAGGAAATTTTAAAACAGTTTTCAGACATTAAAAATTTGAAGCTTGATCCAATTCCTAATTATCCTGATGCAACAAGAGTAGAAATTCAGGTTCTGGATGAAAAAGCATTTGAATTAAAACCAGTTAAGGTTGAACCAGCATTTGATTACACTATTTATAATTGCTATTATGATGCAGTTCCTGATTCTTGTGATGTAGTTGACAATGGAACTTATATCTGTGACTACCCCCAGATGCCTGATTCCTGTGTTTTAGTTGATGATGGATCTTATGTATGTGATTATCCTCAAGTTGGTTCTGATTCATGTGTTATAGCTGATTCAGGAGATTATTCAATTGAATTCACTCCTGTTGACAGTTCACTTGTTTTAACTCCCGGAAAAAAAGAAAGCATTACTTTCAAAGCAAACATTAAGGGAAAGCAGGCAACAGTAGTCCCTGTTGAAAGATTTGGAGAACAAAGCAGTGACTGTATTATTGCAATGACTAATGCAAAAAAATATGAAACATTAATTGAAAAGTATTCTTCGCAGTATGGAATTGACCCTAACCTTATAAGGGCAATAATACAGAAAGAAAGTTCTTTTGTTTCAGGATCAATAGGAAAAGATCAGTCAGGGACTGGATCTTCTTATGGGTTAATGCAAATTCATTCATCTAATTTGGATAACTGGACTGATATTTTTGGGGATTGGACAGCAACAAATAGCTGGACTGATCCTGAAAAAAGCATTAAAGCAGGAACAAGATATTTCGATGATTCAGGATTTGCTGATTCAGTTGAAAACTGGATTAATTCTTTGGGTTGTGATGAAAAAGAATTAAATAAAATAATGCCTGCTTCAGGAGAAGCAAAAGCTACCTGGAAAACTGCATTAAAGCTTGCCAGATATAATACTAAAGCAGAAAATGTTTCCTGCACTGAAATAAAAGCAGTTTCAACAAGAACAGAATATGTTCCTATAACTATTGCATGGTACAGAATTTTCACTGAAAATTATGGCAGGCAAAGTGAGTTAGGTGATAATTACTGCAAGCCGACAAGAACTTCAACAGGAACAACAATTGAAGTGCCGGAAGAATGCAAAAACTGTTCAACAATATTAACCTGCCTTGCATGTATGGATTACAGGTTTGTTTCAGGTGTAATTGAATCAAATTAATTTTTTTTGCTGAACAGAAAAGAATTTAAAGCAGAACAACTTAATTTATCTAATTATTTTTTTTGGTGTTCTATTGAGTGAAGTAACTGCTTTGTTAAAGCGAATTGGATTAAATGAATATGAATCAAGAGTTTATTCTTCTTTAAACTCAAGCCAGGCAAAAACCGCATCAGAAATAAGTCAAAAAGCAAGGATTCCAAGAGCAAGAGTTTATGATGTTTTAATGACTTTAGAAAGAAAAGGATTTGTAATGATTTCAGTTGGAAGGCCTGTTTCATTCAAGGCAGTTGAACCGGAAAAAGCATTAAAAAATTACGAAAAACAAAAAAGGAAATCTTTTGAAACCGAATTAAAAGAAATGAATTCATTAAAAGAATCACTTAAAAAAAACTTTAATAAAACTCCTGAAACAGAAGATTTTTCCGGAGCATGGTGGGTATTAACAGGGAACCAAATCAACAACATAATAGCTTCTTCGTTAAAGAATGCAAAGGAAAGCGTCATAATTTCAACTTCTGAAGCCAATGCATTAAGAAAAATCAATGCTTTTAACACTAAATTAAGGGCATTAAAATCTAAAGGTGTTGAACTAAAATTTGTATTGAATTCAGTTTATCAAAATAAGATTAAAGATGAATTCAAAGATTTTAACGCAATTAAATCAAACAACAAAACAAGGTTTATTGTTTTTGATAACAAAAAAGTTTTGTTATTCTTCAATGAAAAAAAAGAAGAAAATGAAAAAGCCCTTTTATTAGAAAGCCCTTTTATTGCAAACTATTTAAGCCAAATTTATGCGGTGTAGAAATCCTTAGCAGTTTATATATAGGTTAATTTTTATTGTTCTTCCTATTTGTTCGATGTTGTAGGTGATGGCTTTGATTGTGACTTGTTTTTGTTGGTTGTCTGCTCTTTTAGAGC
>Ga0210057_1003751_pt1 | contig 20732 bp, 17 predicted proteins | sample CryGeyCG2114_010_2_FD_183968 | JGI IMG/M metagenome (GOLD analysis project Ga0210057, IMG submission 183968) | Groundwater microbial communities from aquifer - Crystal Geyser CG10_big_fil_rev_8/21/14_0.10 (SPAdes) (version 2) | ecosystem: Environmental > Aquatic > Deep subsurface > Groundwater ...
AAATTTTCATTGGAAGTCAAGACCACACAACCACAAGCCATGGCCTCAAAAATAGTTTTATCATACATGCCACTAGAACTCAAATTGACAAATATTTTGTGTTGGTTATAAATAGCGACCGTATCTCGGTTTGGAATACCTTTGTGAAAAATTATCCTATCATCCAACCCATAATCAACCACTTTTTGTTTTAAATTTTCATAATAAGACTGATCACTGAGCGCTGGATCACCGTAAAAATTGGCAACAAATTCAACTTTTTTTTCTTTTAAGAATTTTAAAGCTTCAATCAAAATGTGAGGTTTTTTGGCTGGTGACATTCGCGCTAAAAACAAAATCGAGTGGGGTATTTTATTGACGTTTGGATCTGGTTTAAATATTTCTGTATCTACACCCACCGGCATCAAAACTGTCTTTTTGTATTTGGCCGTATAAGAATACTTAGAGGTGCAGAAAACTTTAGTGCAAAAAAACGCCGCCAAATCGGTCAACCACGAGCCAGCATTATGATTGCGCCACATAAATACTTTTTTTCCGATTAATCGCCACCAAAAACCAGCTAATAAAATATATTCCTGATTCATGTGTACAAATACCGCGTCATAGTTTTTCCGTTCTCGCCAGATATATTTATAGAAATTGACCAAGTATTTTATTTTAGAAACACCATTCTCCTTTCCTAAAGATAAAACTTTCACATTAACCGGCAAATAAAACTCTCCTTTTTCCAAACAAATCACCGTTATTTTTTCACAATGTTTAGAAAACTCAATAATCCAACGATGGAAAAATCCTAGGATAGGATCATTAATATTTACTTTTTGGGTGACAATTAAAAGCTTCATATCAAGGTGTTTATTTTGTTTACTATCTCTTGTGAATCAAAGTCAACTAGATTCGCCCCAACATCTGGCGCCACACCCACATCGGTCGAAACTATTGGCAAACCAGCGGCTTGAGCTTCAACTAATACTAAACCATAACCTTCATATAAAGAAGTATGAAGAAATAGGTCGGCGGTTTTGTAATATGAAGCCAAATCATCCACTTGACCCTCAAACACGACTGGTGCTTTTAGATTTTGAGCGAGCTTTTCCAAACTAGCTTTTTGACTGCCATCCCCTACTATCACTAAACCAATGTCTGGATTGTTTATTCTGGTCACTGCTTCTATACCCAAAGCGACATTTTTTTCTGGCTCTAGTCTGTCGACCATCAAAATAATCTTTTTAAACTGTGGATATTTTTTATGTAAATCAATAGTGATGGGAGCACTGATTATTTTGTTTGTGTCTACTGCTATTGGTTTAATATAAATCCTATCTGACTGTACAAAAGTTTTTATAAAATCCCCAATTCGTTCTGACACTACCCGCACCGAATCAGCCGAAGATAAAATAAACTTCGCTGTCCAAAAGCGGATTTTATTGAGCAGATTTTGTCGATAAAAATACGGACTCCCAAGATCGGTGTGAATCTGAAGCTCTAAAGGTAATTTAAACAATAATTTAAAAACATATCCCACCAAACCAGTTTCAAATGGATCTTGGCAAGTAATATAACCAATCTTATTTTTCCTGATCATTTTAAATCCTAATACCAAAGCATCCCAAATATACAAAAACTTAAGTTTAGAACTGGTCGGATAAACAAAAATTTTATTTTGCCAATTTACCGACTTAAAACCAGTTTTAGAAAAAACAACAATATGTATCGCTTCATATTTATCCAACAAATCCAACTGTCTTTTAAAAACAGGACTATTTATATCAAACAACTTCCTATCTGTAGAAATCGATAATAAAATCATTTTAAATTTAGTAACTCTTCGGCTATTTGTTTGTAAGTATGAGTAAAAGAAAATTCTCGCACTTTCATTTGTTGAGTTTTATAATTTATCGGGTCAGTCAGCCATTTTACTTTTTCGACTATATCTTCTTCGTTTAGTGGATCCACCCACAAACCAATATCTTTCAGCTTATCATATAACCCGCACTCTCGAGTACAGATAAATGGCTTGCCGGCACGGACCGCTTCGAGAATCATATTCGGACTAATATCACCCAAAGACACCAAAATTACCGCGTAAGATTCAGCTATTTTGTGTAAAAATATATCATGTTTGTACACAGTCATATCCAAACCAAATCCTAAACCAGCAACTTCCGTTCGATCAAAAACTCGTCGTAAAATATCTGTGTTTTTCCACACAAGAGGTCTGGTAGTACCAATAAATATCTGTTTAGTTCCGTCGCTATTATTTATTTTTGATCCATAAAAATTTTCTACAATCTTTGTTTTGGACAAATCCAAACCATAAGGTTGCGTCCAAATCTGTCTCTGCCAATCGGTACTAAAAACCAAAACCTTAGCTTGATCTAAAATCCATTTTGTTAATTTAAAAATAATTTTTTCTTTTAAAGAAAAGGGATCTTGCTCTATTTGATAGAAGTTTTTAAATAGTACTTTTTTTCCAGTCCGCTCCACATAGCTCTCCCAGAGAAAATCCCCTCCTGTCCGAATAATAAAAGGTTTACGAAAAATAAAACTCAGCACAGCTATAGGGAGCGCCACGGAAAATGTATCTAACACCAAAACAAAATCCGCTTTCAAAAAATAATAGGCGGATTTAAATAAAAAATAAATATGACGCAAAAATATCGGCAAAGTTCTCTCTACTTTGGTGTAAGTTTTAATCATCACCTCATGGTCAATTTCTCGCCACGATTCTTCTATGTTTTTTGCGTATTCAGCTGGCCCACCAAGCGCTGGCGGATAAATACCAGTAGCTATTAAGATCTTTAATTTATTTGATTTCATTGTGAGTCAGCAAATCAAAAATATCTTGCATTGGCAAGGCGAGATTATTCCAGTTGTATTTTTGTTGAACAAGGGCTAGGCCGGCTGATTTTACTTTTTCTACTTCAGTTTTGTTTTTCTGATTAAAGACAAAATTTATTTTTTCGGCCAGACGCTTAGCATCATCTGGTCGGACGAGCCAACCTGTCTCTTTGTCGGCCACAAAATCAACTATCCCCCCAACTGGAGTCGCAATCACCGGCACCCCACAAGCCATGGCTTCTAAAAAAGAATTACCCAATCCTTCTGTTCTTGAAACCCTGACAAACAAATTGGCCTGACACAAAAAAGTAATCATATCTTTATGAGGTAAATACCCGACTATCTCTACTTTTTCTTCCAGCATCAAATCTTTTATTTTTTTCTCTAACATTTCTCGATCTGGACCATCACCAATAATCGATAATCTGATCCCTGGCCCAACATACTTCATCGCCTCAATCAAAGTGTCGACACCATTTTTATGAACCAATCTTGAAGTTGTAACTACTAATTTATAATCAATAATAAATTTATTATCAACCGGATGAAAAACTTCCAAATCCACCCCATTTGGAATGACTGAAATCGGGTCAGTCACACCCATACCTTTGGCCCAATCAGCTAAATAATTTGAAATGCATTGAACATAATCGGCTTTCATAAAAATTTGTCTAAACCACGGTCTGATAAACCAAGTTTTCCTTTCTATTTGTTTTAAATCATCTCCTTCTTGTAAGGTGAGTAAAAACGGCACTTCTGAGAAAAAAAACTTAAATACTACGGCCCCCAAACTAGCAAAACTAGCTATCATCCCCCAAGTCAAATCGTATTTTTTTCTACTGTGTAACCACCAAGCCAAAATAGGACTTAAAAATATCAGTAATATTTTGTCCCCACTAAAACCAAAACCGATTCGATAAACTTTTATCCTCCCAACTTTTTCCACACTAGGCAAACCCGTTTTTAATTTGGCGGTTATTAAATCAAAATCATAATCTTTCAATCTATCTGTTATTTCTTTTATCGCTACCTCAGCCCCACCAACCAGTGGATAATAAGCGGTCGAAAAAATCAAAACTCTTTTATTGGTATTATTTGTTGACATAAATACAGAATAATTAGACTGACAGCATTTTTTTCAATACGTCTTCAGGAATTTCGGGGATAGTTTCTTTGACCTCACTGTCATTTTTAAAATTTGGAGCTTCTAAAACAACTGGCTCTGGTTTTTTATTTTCAACTGGTTTTTTCGGTTCAGGATTTGTTTTTATTTCTGCAACTTTGTTTTGAGATTCATTTTTTGCTTTACCATCTCCAGACATTAATTCTTGTAAAGCATCTCTCAAAGCTTGTTTACTTTCTTCATTTCCTCCTTTGTCTTTGTTTTTTGAAGACAATTGAGATAAAGACATAGATTTTGATTCGCCTTTATGCTCCCCTGTTTGATCTTTTGATTTGTTATTTAAATTAGAATCAGTAATTTTAACCTCATTAGAAGTTTGAGCTACTGGACGAGAAATATCTTTTTTAACTTCTTCTTTTGGAGTGAAATTAGGCTTACTAATAGACGTTTCTGGTGTAGGTTTGGTCGTAGGAATAGGTGGTGTGGAAACAGTCTGATTTGGCTTATTTTCAGGCATTTTTTGATTATATGCTGGCTTAGCTCCTGTTTTAGGCTTACCTCCCTTAAAAGACCCTTTATCGCCCCCAGACGAGCTCCCTGTATTACCCCTAGAAGACTCTATCCACTTCACCACATTTGCCTCTACTTCCACTTTTGGTCTCGCATAGAGACGACGGGAAGACTCTATTATTTTATCTTTAAGGGATTCCGATAAAATGGGTATTGGCGGTAAGGTGGTCGCAGAAAAAGGCTGAGAACCCACCCCGTCGATCATCAGACTAAGATACATTTGAAAACGCCCCAGATTAACCAAGTCTTCTTTGGTGAAAGTTGGGAAAAACATTTTTTCTAAGATTTCAGCATCCATTGGCCCTACTCGAAAAGCGACCATGGAACCCACGTTACCAAATACTGCACTAGCTACTGTCTCGGGCATTTGTTCAACGTATTGATGGGCCACTGTTAAAGCTAATTTATATTTTCTCGCCTCAGACAAAATGTCGGCAAAAGAATCGTTGACGAAAGATTGAAACTCATCCACATACAAATAAAATGGTGGCAATTTTTGTAATTCACTATCTAAAATATTTGCTCGGGACATTGCTGCCAAATAAAGCTTGGTCACAAGCATACCTCCTATCAAACGAGCATTGTCCTCCCCCATCCGGCCTTTAGACAAGTTTACTATCAAAATCTTTTTTTCATCCATCACTTTTCGAAAATCGATTGAGGATTTTGTTTGGCCAATAATGTTACGAATCAAAGGATTAGAAGAATATTGACCAATTTTGTTTTGAATAGCTGGAGTTGCCTCTGAAGCAAATCTTTCAGTATAACCAGCAAACTCATCTACCCAATAAGATTTTACCGACGGGTCGGAAATATTATCAACAATTTTCTGACGATACTCTTTGTCGCCAAACATTCGTCCAACACCAAGTAAAGTTGATTCGGGGTATTCAAGTAAAGCTAAAATAGTATTACTTAAAATATATTCCATCCGAGCTGAAAAAGTCTCAGCCCCCCAAATATTTTTAAAGGTCGACATCAAGCCATTGGCTACCAAGTGGCGCTGATCAGGACCAGTGTCTTCCATAATATTAAAAGCTATCGGATACTCCAGATCAAACGGTGCAAAATAAATCACATCTTTTACCCTATGCTCTGGCACATAGTCTAAAAGAAGTTCAGCCGACTTTCCGTGTGGATCAATAAAAGCTAAACCTTCACCATTTTTAATATCTTGAATAGCTAGATTTTCAAGTAAAGTCGACTTACCCATACCTGTTTTACCAATAACATACATATGGCGAGCCCGGTCTTCAGACTTGATACCAAAAGGCACTTTCTTACCACGAAAGTCGGTTTGACCAAAATAATTTATATGCGAAGAATTTGGAGGCATTGTTTAATTTATTATACAATAAAAACCAAAAATAAATAACTATTTATTTTGGTTTTTATTGTTAACAAAATTATTATTGTACCTTATACACCTCTTTTGTATATTTATTAGAAGGATCCCACATTAACCAACTATTCAAACCAGCATCGTAAGTAGCTTTTATTTGAGCTCGGACATCATCGGCTGTATAAGTAACTGGGTAATCAAAATCTTGCAACCATGGCCGAATTTTATTTTTATCGTAACTTTCCTTGGTATAAAGTTGCGGAGTGGTGGAAGCTATTGGTTGACCATCGTTGGTTTTAACCACAGTCGATGTCGCAATCGTTCGTGCTACAGCTATATCCATAGAATACTTTATAATTTCATAAGGAACCTCATTTGGGTCTGACCAACCATTGAAACCATTTGGATAATGCGAAGGGTAAACCATAGGATCGACATAATCAAAATATGGCAAAGCTCGCTCCAAAACTTGTCCAATATTTAAGTCATCAGTATTGGTAGCAGTCATACCAAATAAATCTGCCGACATAATCACTCCTTCGGGTTTAAGTTTTTTTGATAAATAGGAAAAGAAAGATTCTAATACTTCTGGTTTTGGGTGATTTTTACTGAAAGGAAAATAGATATCATTCATTGGCCCGTCTGAAGGAAAACGAATGTAATCAAAATTTAATTCATCAAAGCCAATATTATAAGCATCGCGAGCTAAAGCCACATGGTAGTCCCAGACAACTTCCGAACCAGGGTCAGTAAAATTTAATCCTTTTCTGTCTTTCCAAACTTCCCCATTGGAAGCAAACTTGACCGCCAACTCAGGTTGCCTTTTGGCTAAATGTGGATCTTGGAAAACAGTAATTCGTCCAATCACATAAATATCTTTCTCGTGTAAACTTTTAATAAAATCTTCCATATCTACCACCCCACATCTTGAATCTTCCCATAAATGCAATAATGACTCGTCGTTTGGTTTGTAAGAAATAGTTCCAGTATAATCTTTAATATCAATTACTAACGAATTTAATTCTGTTGTAGTAACAAAATCAACCAACTTATCACGCAAACTTAGGGTTCCAGCTACACAACTAGTCATATAGATAGCTTTCACTGCTTGTGGAGTTTTTAGATGATTTGATTTTCGGATAATTTTAGGCACTTCTACTCCACTAAGTGAAGTAATATTTCCATAAATAGGAATATCTACACTATCGATGTCCACTCTCGCTTGAAGATAAAAAACAAACCCTCCAAAAACAAAAACGACGCCTAGACTACTAATAATAATCCAGATAAGTCGCTTGTTTTTCAACATAATTAATTGTCAGTTATTTTATTTTCATCTACTGGTTTAGACTCTATCACTGCTGATATTTTTCTTGAACCAGTAAAACCAAATAAAACTATCAGTATGCCTAAAATAACAAAAAAGGTATTTCGAAAAGACTCAGGAAAACCAGAAAACGGCAATAAAATGACCATCACACCCAATATAGCACTAGCTTGATTTCTCCATATAATATTTCTCATATGACGACTATTGTAGCAGATTTTGGCCTACTTTTACAATGTCACCAGCACCCATAACTACTACTACTTCTCCAACAGAAATCTCGGTCTTTAATTTGGAAACTATAGTCTCAAAGTCTAATCCAACCGAAACATTGGCATGATTTTTACCAATTTCTTGAGCTAAGATTTCATTACTAATAGTAGGATCAGCTGGTTCTCTAGCAGCATAAATAGGAGCAACAACAACTTCATCCGCCTGACTAAAACTTTTAGCAAATTCATTTAGAAGAGACCTAGTTCGAGAATACAAGTGTGGTTGGAATATGACGATAATTTTTTTGTCAGGATATTTTTCTCGAAAACCAGCTAGACTAGCTTCTACTTCATGCGGATGGTGGGCATAGTCGTCATAAACTAAAACACCGTTTTTTGTCTCACCTAAAAAATCAAAACGACGCCAAGTACCGGAAAAATCAGCGAGCGACTTAGTCGCTGATTTTTCCGGTACCTCAAGCTCCCCCGCCACAGCCAGGGCACACTTAGCATTAGCAACATTGTGCGCTCCTGGAGCTTGGAGAATAAAATCGCCTGTCATATTTTTATAATCAATTATTTTTTTATTACCATCTTTAAGTACTGGAATAATGTTTTTATTTGTTACATCAGTGATGACCACCCCTTCATCTTCCACTTGTGATATTAGTTCTACAAAAGCACCCTGAATGTCTGCAATGTCTTTATAATAGTCGAGATGGTCTTCGTCAATATTTGTAATAACTAAAATGTTGGGTGATAGATTTAAAAAAGACCGCCGATATTCGCATGCTTCAACTATAAAATATTTACTATTACCGGCAATAAAATTGGACTTAAAATCTTTAAGTAAACTTCCGACAATCACAGTTGGATCCAACCCAGCATCTATCATAATCTTGGCTATCATAGCAGTAGTAGTAGTCTTGCCGTGAGTACCAGCTATAGCGATAGTAAATTTGTCACGAGAGATAAGGCCTATCATTTCCGGATATGACAGCTCTGGAATGTTCAGTTCTTGAGCTCGAGCTCGTTCTGGATTGTCGACTGGTACCGCAATAGTGTAAACAATTAAATCCGCATCAGCTGGCACATGTTCCGCCAAATGCCCTTCGTACACCGCCGCACCCATTTTCGCCAGTTCCTCCGTGACTACCGACAAATCCCGATCTGACCCACTGACCACTTTGCCCTCCAAAAGAAACATCCGCGCCACCGCCGATACTCCTATCCCCCCGATACCCACAAAGTGGATTTTTTTAATGGTTTTTAAATCAATCATGTTTATTTATGTATTCTAAATACAAATCGAAAATTTTGCGAGCGTTTTTGGTACCTAGGTTGTGGGGTGGATTTGAGACAGGCCAGAAGCGAGCTTCGACTATTTCGTAATCATCTATCTCAAAATTTTTATTTTCGACTATTGTATAAAAACAATGACAAGTATCTTTTTTATAAAATTGATTGCTATTAAATTCTCCTGTTTTTACAACATTTTTTAAATCAATGTTTAATTCTTCTTTAACTTCACGAATTGCTGTTTCCATTGGTACTTCATTTTTTTCTACTGTTCCACCCGGAAAAGTCCAGTAGTGAGGATGAAAAGTGTGACGAACTAAAAGCATTTCATCTCCGCAAACTATGACTACTTTCGCCCCCTGATAACTCGGTCTAAAAATAAACCAATAAGTCACCAAAAAACCATAACGAAAAAACAACTTTATTTTTCTAAAAATGTTTGATCTATTTATCATTTTATTTTCTTCACTCCTTTGACAAATTGGTCGCCTCTATCAAATTCGTTTTTGAATACACCAAAGCTTTTGGCACCTGGGGACAGGAGGACGATGTCGCCTTTTTTAGCCAAACCTTTTGCGAGTTTCAAAGCGTCTACCATACTCTCCACCACTTCGACCGGAAACTTTGGCTTTTTCGGCAGTTGAAGAAGTATTTGATCCGTGGCTGTACCTTTGAAAAGTATTAGCGCTTTGACGTACTTTGACACTTCTTTGCCTACCTGACTCAAATCAAGATTTGCATCGGTGCCACCAGCCAATAAAATGATTTTTCCTTTTTTATTTTCCAATGCTTTAAGTGCCGAAAACAAACCATCGGGCGAAGTAGCTGTGGTGTCATTGAAATACTTCACTCCCCCGACCTCGCGTACCAGCTCTAGTCGCCCTGACACACCAGCGAAGCTCTCCACTGCTTTTTTAATAACCTTGTCGGCGATACCGAGCTCACGTGCCACTACTACCACCAGTCCAGCATTATAGCGATTGTGTTCACCAATTATTTTCAGCTTCCAATTGCTCGGCAAATTTTTACTCCCAGCTTTCTTCGCCACGACGGAGCCTTCTTTGCCACGACGAAGCAGAGGCGAAGTCGGAGGGCGAAGTCGGGTAAATTTTTGCCATACTTGCTCTCCCACTATCGCCACATCACCTGCTTTTTGATATTTAAAAAGATTGGCTTTATCTATAAAATAGCGATCCATATCACCCTTGTAGTAATTCATATGATCATTCATAAAAGTAGTGAAGACCGAAATATTTGGACTTATTTGTGCCTCACCAAAACCTTGCGACTGCCATGAATCCAGCTCCATCAGGACAATATCGCCTCCGCCAGCTGGCGGATTTACTTTTTTAAGTAGTGGTAAAGTCGCTAGTCCGCGGACATTACCACCAAGATAAACTTTCTTTTTTCCGGCAAACAAAACTTCGTACAACATATGAGTCACAGTGCTTTTTCCTCGTGTACCAGTGACGCCAATAGTCAACACCCCTTGTGGTGCTAGTTTGGTAAATAGCGAAGCATCCATCTCCACCGGAATTTTATTTTTACGTGCTTCAGCTAAATAAATAGAATCTAGTGGCGCATTGGGTGCGCGCACAACCATATCTTTACCCCTAAAATCTTCTAACCTGTGTTCTCCCAAGACGTATTTTATATTTTTGTATTTAGAAAGTTTTTTTAAAGAACTCTCTAACTCTTCTTTAGACTTCAGATCCGTCACCGTCAAATCCGCTCCGCATTCAGCGAGGAATTTGATAACCCCGAGACCGCGACCTAGTAAACCAAGTCCCATCACTGTAATCTTTTTATTTTTAAAATAGTTTTTGTAATCCATACCAGAAGATTGTAGCATAAAATACTAAATCTTCCCAAGAGTAAAAATATGTGCTATTATATAGTTGCTATGAAAAAACGTCGCCCAACTAAAAAACCAGTCAAAAGTGAGGTGGATTATAGTTTTCTCACACTTTTAACTGGTTCCGACCTCTCCTCTCAACGTCTTCCTTTTATGAAAGTTGAAGGTAAAGAAAATGGTCCAACCATTTGGTTGACCGGCTGTATCCACGGCGATGAAGTGGGTGGAATGGTCACTATCCAAGAAGTATTTAAAAAGCTCAAAAGCCAGGGGCTTTTGAGCGGCACTGTCTATGGCCTACCAGTAATGAATCCAATCGGTTTTGAAAATATTTCCCGCCACCTGACAGCCACCTCAGAAGATATTAACCGCCTCTTTCCAGGTCGGACTAACGGCACCATGGGCGAACGTATTGCTGAAAGAATTTTTTCAACTATCATCACCACCAAACCAGACTTGGTTTTGGATTTACATAATGATTGGATAAACTCCATCCCCTACACTTTGATTGACCCAAACCCTGGGATTAAATTAAAAAAAACTTACGACGCCGTAAAAAATTTCGCCCACCAAACTGGGCTAATAGTAATCAACGAAGCTGAAGAAAACGAAGACAAGGATGAATTATTAAAAACTTTGAGTGGATCACTTTTACAAGCCAATGTCCCAGCCCTGACTCTCGAACTCGGACCATCTTATATTGTCGAAGATAAATTTGTAGATTATGGTGTCTCCGCAATTTTCAATATTTTATCTGATTTAAAAATGATAAAACCGACTGAAATATTTGATTATCCTCTACCAAAAGGTTTTGATGATAAAACTTTGCACTACACTCATCAACCGCGGGCTTCAAAAAGTGGGGTGGTTCGCTTTCTCGCCAAAGCTGGCGACGTGGTAAAAACTGATGATGTAATCGCGATTATTTACAACTCTTTCGGCAAAAAACAAGAAACTGTTCGAGCCACCCGCGACGCTATAGTCCTCGGCCACGCCGACTCGTCTGTCGCCCATCCAGGGATGGAACTTTACGCGTTTGGGTATAAAGAATAAAAAGTTAAATTACATCTAGTTGTAGAGTATTTTTTATTATCAAATCTGAATATGAATATCTTACTTTTTCTTGATTATTCAAATTTAAAAGATCAATTAATTTAAAGTGTTCGTTCTCGTAATTTTTATATTTACTCACATCTTTAACAACAGTCTCCAACTCTAAAAAATTACCCAAATCCTTTACTTCATCTAAATGTATTCGTGTGTTTTTGTAAAAATATAAATATCTCTTTTTATTAACAATACTTTTAACTCTTAGTATCTTTTTGATAAAAAATACTACAAAATTATCTATTTTAAATAAAAAATATCTTGATTTTTTTGAAGACGACTCATTTTCCCTGATATAATATATTAACTCTTTACTATTTTTATCATCTCTTACTTTCAATCTTTTTTCGCCCACTAAAAAATAAGTGTCTTCCTGATAAAGAGTACCGGCATATGTAGCTAAATTAGACACCAAACTTCTAATACTATTCATATCTTTTATTTTTACTTTTAATTCTAAATTAACCATTTTATTTATTGTGTTGTTTTATATATTTCATACCTTCAGAAGCCCCTTCAAAAAACTGCTTACCGTTTTTCTCAATACAACTTTTTAAAAAATCCATTTGTTCATCTTTTAAAATTTCTTTAAAAGTATTACCATCCAACATCCAATGAGGTTGTTTTGATTCTTGATCAACAATTTCCTGTGGTAATAATTTTGCAATTCTATCATCATTTAAATAAAGCGGTCCTGAATAATATCCGACAACGTAGTTTTTAGTTGATTCAATAATTTTCTCTAATTCTTCATTAGAAACATCCGGCAACAGTGGTCTAACTGCAACCATCGAAGGGATACCTTTGCTGAAAATTAATTCTAATGTACTTATTCTCCTTTCTGGACTTGGCACTTTTGGCTCATATTTTTCTACGGTTTCTTTAAATAAACAAGGTAACGAGACAGAGACACTTAAGATGTTACCTCGTTTTATTATGTCTTCATTTATTTTAGAAATTTCATCTAAAAAAGATTCTGCAATAGGTATCTTGGTAATCATAGATATATCCTTATCAAACTCTGAAAGTTTTCTTAGGATATCAATAGCTTCATGTTTGTTTTGAAAAAATTCAGTATCACAACCAAGCATTATTAGACTAATTTCTTTTGGTAGATTTTTAAGTAATTCTATTTGCCTCCCTGATAAATATGCAACATTTTTATCTTGATTTGTGTTCATGTCATCAACAAAACAGTAAGTACAATCCAAAGGGCAACTTAATTGCGAATATGTTAAAACTCTATCTTTGTCTATTTTTAAACCCTCAGAATCATATTTTTTAATTATCTCAGGTGTGATTTCTTTATATTCCATATGTCAAAGTATACATAAGGATTAATAATTATTCTACTTTTTTTAGTGCGCACACTTGCTAAATTCTGACTTCGTCCGCTCCGGCGTTCGAGGGGTCTCCCCCTACGGGGGCGGGTACTTTTTTGTGCGTCGGCTAGGGGTCTCCCGCGACTTAAAATTTTTCCAGATCCGCCGTTCGAGGGGTCTTTCCTTACAGGAACAGTACACCTTTTGGCTAAAATTCTCGAGCGCGCACTAGGGGTCTCCCCCTACGGGGGCGGGTACTTTTCGACTAGGGGTCGAAGCTTACAGCTTCAGTACACCTTTTGGCTATTTTGTTTCGACGAGCTCACAAAATAGCTCAAAAGCTTTTCGACCCCTAGTGCGCGTCATCAAAACAATAGTCGCCAAACGTTACCACGTTTGGCTCGTTTGTTTTGTGCGCGCACTAGGGGTCGAACCTAGGACCTTTCGAGTATCAGTCGAATGCTCTACCAACTGAGCTATGCGCGCATATAATACCCGCCAAATATAACAGAAAATAGCCGTAAAAACAAGAATCCCCACTCTTACCTAAGAGCGGGGAAAATTTTGAGAAATTATTATTGCTGAAGTGTGGTCGGATTGACCCAAACCACATCAACAACATCATAAGCTTCTCTGGCCGAGAGAAACTCTTCTCGGGAGATTCTTTCTCCCGTTTCAGTTTTGGCAACATCGCGGATGAGGCCATTACCCAAACCGTCACCATCTTGATCGGTGCCGACGTCGTGGCCCGCACCCCAGACTGCATAGACAACCACATCGGGTCGCTTGTAGTCAGAGATAAGGGCGATTGGAACGACAATGATAGTCATGACGATAATGACGCACATCATTGAAATCGTGTAGTCATCATCATTTTTTCCATACTCACTTCTATACATGACTTTCTCCTTCGTGATGAGGTCTTGAGACCTCGGGTTTGTTTATTCACTTCCTTCTTTTATTATAGCATATTCTGTCTAAAAAAGCAAGTAGTGGACTGGAAAGGCTATATTTTCAATGTTTAAAAGCAAAAAATCCGCTCCCAAAGGGCGGATTTTTTGCTTACATATTTGATCCCACAGTATTAAAATTAAGAAGTTTTTTCGTTCTTTATTTTGTTTCGTTCATTATCGGTCTTTCCCGACTTGTCAGATGGATTTTAAGACAATACCATCATATGTCTTCCTTGATATTAAAATCTCGGAATCGACCTAGTCAGTCAGACAACTAGTGTCTAACAACTAGATTAAATAGTTCCACGACCAGCTTCCGCTAGCCGTGCCTTGTTACGACTTAAGCCTTGTCACCGAACTTACCTTAGGCCCCGCTTATGCGAGGACTTTGGGTATTCCCGGCTCCCCTGCCTTGACGGGCGGTGAGTACAAAGATCGAGAACGTATTCACCGCAGTATAGCTGACCTGCGATTACTAGCGATTCCAACTTCATGAGGTCGAGTTGCAGACCTCAATCCGAACTGGGGCTACTTTTGGAGGATTAGCTCAGGGTTTCCCCGTCGCGACCCATTGTAGTAGCCATTGTATCATGTGTGTAGCCCAAGGCGTCAAAGGGACATGCTGACTTGGCGTCATCCCCGCTTCCTCTCCGAAAATCGGAGTAGTCTTGCCTGACACTTGTAACAGACAACGAGGGTTGCGTTCGTTTCCCCACTTAAGGGAACAACTCAAGCCACGAACTGACGACAGCCATGCATCACCTGTCTAGCCGTCCTTGTGAGACAATTATGGTTTCCCAAAATTTTCGTCTAGATTTCCAGCCTTGGTAAGGTTCTTCGTTTAGTTACGAATTAAACCACATGATCCACCGCTTGTGCGATCTCCCGTCTATTCTTTTGAGTTTTAGCCTTGCGGCCGTACTTCCCAGGCGGATCACTTAACGCATTTGCTTCGCCTCTCAGAGGGTCGATACTCCAAAAAGCTAGTGATCATCGTTTAGGGCGTGGACTACCGGGGTATCTAATCCCGTTCGAAACCCACGCTTTCGTGCCTCAGTGTCAGATACGTACCAGTCTGCTGTCTTCACATTTGGCATTCCCCATGATATCAACGGATTTCACCCCTACACCATGAGTTCTGCAGACCTCTCACGCTCTCTAGCTTTGCCGTATCCTTCGCGTCTTCCCGGTTGAGCCGGGAGTTTTCACAAAAGACTAACAATGCCACCTACGCACCCTTTATGCCCAGTAATTCCGGATAACGCTTGGGGTACTCGTATTACCGCTGCTGCTGGCACGAGTTTAGCAACCCCTTATTCCTGAGGTACAGTCACACCGGTCAACCGGCTTCTTCCCTCATAAAAGAAGTTTACGTCCCGAGGGACTTCATCCTTCACGCGGCGTCGCTCCATCAGGCTTTCGCCCATTGTGGAAGATTCTCGACTGCAGCCTCCCGTAGGAGTATGGTCCGTGTCTCAGTACCATCGGTGGGGGTCAGCCTCTCAGCTCCCCTAGACGTCATAGCCTTGGTAGGCTTTTACCCTACCAACTAGCTGATATCCCGCAGACTGTTCCTAAAGCGATAAATCTTTACTCCGAAGAGACCATCAAGTATTATCCCACCTTTCGATGGATTATCCCTGACTTTAGGGTACATTTCTACGTGTTACTACCTCGTTCGCCATGGGTCTAAACCCATTCGACTTGCATGCCTTATCCACGCCGCCAGCGTTCATCCTGAGCCAAGATCAAACTCTAAATAAAAAACCAAATCCCCTAAGGGATGATTTAAAGAATGAACGAAACAAAAGAAAAAACAAAAAACTTAATTTTTCACTCTATAAAATATCGGAAAATATTTTACAAAATGACTGTGTGGATCACCTATGACCATTATGAAGGATCATAGGCTATATGTATTTCAAGGAACATTAAAACGTGAGTCTATTTATTAGATAGACTTAGTAGCTAGTATATAGATATTTTTCCTAGTGTCAAGAAAAAACCTAAAGCCTCCGCCGTACCCGGTGGAGGCTTATAAAATAGGCTATTTTAAGGGTTTTTATGGCTTATTTACTACCCAATTTTTCCCAAGCTACAAGCAGTGGTGAGGCCAAAAAAATAGATGAGTACGTACCCACAATCATACCAATAGTAAGGACTAGAGCAAAGTCCTTAGTAGTTGATCCTCCAAAGATAAATACTGCTAACAAAACCAAAACCACAGTTAAAGAAGTATTTATGGAACGAGTAAAAGTCTGAGACAAACTCATACCAACCACGTCCTCAAAATGAGGGGTTACTTTATTTTTTAGATTTTCCCGAATTCTATCAAACACTACAATAGTGTCATTAACTGACAGACCTAAAATTGTAAGTAGGGCAGTCAAAAACAAAGCATCTATTTCTGTGCCTTTAAAATAACCAAGGGCGGAGAAAACTCCAGTTGGAATAATAATATCGTGAAGTAAAGCCACTACTGCAATCACTCCATATTTCCAAGAAGCTACCGGGCGAGAAACCCCTCTAAAAACAAAGGCGATAAAAGCGATAATAAGTAAAACAACAAGAGAAATAGCAATCATTCCTTTACGAGCCAACTCTTTTCCTAATGTTGGACCAATAGAGCTAGAACGTTTTTCAACCAATTCATATTTATCCTCAAAAGAAGCTTTTTTCACTAACAAATCTTTCTCCTCTTCTGGCAAATCTTTAGTTCTAAAAATAAAACCTTTATCTCCGGTTGGTTGCACAGCTACTAAGTTTGCACCTCCTTCTTCATTTATAATAGATCTTAGATCCTCCAGTGCGGGTACTTCGGAAATATATTCTACCTCCACTATTGTCCCCCCTTTAAAATCTATCCCTAGATTTAAACCAAAATAAAAAATCGAAATTAGAGATAGGAGCACAGCCAAACTTGAAATAGCAAAGAATATTTTTCTGTATTTTATAACAAACATATTTTTATTTAGTTAATCCACTACCGAATAAAAAGGTCGACAATTTGCTTTTGTGTTTTACTCCAATAGCCAACAAAAATGTTCTTGTGGTGACAATCGCCGTAAACATACTTACCACTATTCCGATAGACAAAGTCAGCGCAAAACCTTTAATCAAACTTGTACCAAACCAAAATAGAATAACAGCTGAAATAATACTAGACAGATTTGAGTCTCGAATAGAAAGCCAAGCCCGATCAAAACCATCTACTAGCGCTTGGTGCATTTTTTTATCATGACTCAATTCGTCTTTCATACGCTCAAAAATAAGGACATTAGCATCTACGGCAATACCTATAGACAATATCAGTCCAGCAATACCAGCTGCTGTGAGAGTGACGGGGAGTAGTTTAAATAAAGCCAACATGATCATAATGTAGATAGACAAAGACAATACCGCAATAACTCCAGGCAAACGATACCAAGCAATCATAAAAATAGCGATGAGTAATAAACCAATCAAACCAGCATAGACACCTTTATCAAAAGCTTTTTTACCTAAAGTAGCACCAATAGTCTGACTAGATACTAGCTCTATCGGTACTGGTAAAGCTCCGAGATTTAGGTTTCGAACCAATTCTTTTGCTTCATCGATGGTAAAGTTTCCAGTGATTTCAGCTTTACCATTAGTAATTTCAGATTGAACTGTAGGAGCTGATATCACTTGACCATCTAAATAGATAGCTACAGTTTTACCAAGATTGTCTTTAGTTATTTGAGAAAAAAGTTTTGAGCCCTCATCATTGAATTCAAGTGAGACAGTAGGAGTGCCGACACCTTGATTGTTGAAAGTAACTTGAGCTTTATTTAAGTAGCGACCAGTGAGAGGAGTAGTAATATATAGAGGGTCTTTTTCAAGTAATGGATTTTCTTTAATCAACTGTTTAGCGTCTATTGTTTGGTCAGATTTTATTTTATCTTGGGCTATTTGATAAGCTTTGACAACAGCTTCTTTTTCGACCCCTTCTGGTCGTTCAGTTTTAAATTCAAGTACTGGAGTTTTACTAATCAAATCGAGAGCTTGGTTAATATCAGTCACCCCTGGAAGTTCCACCACCAAACGATGTTTTATTTCTGGTCCCAAAATAGACTCTTCCGTAAAAACCAAAGGTTCGGATACCCCAAACACATTAACTCGTCTTTCTATCACCTCTCGAAGCGAGCTCATAGAATCACTTATGTCACCAGAAGCTAAAGCGCTAGTATCGGCTTCATAGACTAAGTGAGTGCCACCTTTCAAATCTAGACCGAGTTTAAATGGTCGAGACCAAAAACCACTATCTGTCACTTCAGAATAATAGTTGAAATATCCTATCCCAATGCCAAACAAAATCAAAACGATAGCAAACAGTCGATAATTAGTCATAAACAGTTTTAATCAATTCTATATATTACCTATAATAGGACCATTATAGTGAAAAAAGGTGGTAAAGCAAGGGAAACTACAAATTCAGATCAAGAAGGTTTTGAAATAGCATAGAAATAGTCACCGGCCCTACCCCACCTGGAACAGGGGTAAAAAGTGAAGATTTGTCAGCACAAGCTGAATTAGCATCCCCCACTAGCCTACCATTTGACTCTGAAGTGCCCGCATCAATTATCACCACCCCTTCTTTTATCATCTCTGGAGAGATTAAATCGGACTTACCAGCGCCTAAAATCAGAATGTCTGCTTTGATTGTAAGAGAAGCCAGATGCTCTCCAATAGATTCATCAACCACAGTCACATCTCTACCTTCACTTGCAAACCATAGAGCTATTGGGCGACCAACGAGCTTGCCATTGCCAACTACTAATATTTTTTTATCAACCAAATCCACCCTACCTACTTCCAATATTTTTTTAATAGCTAAAACGACTGGTGATAAAACTCTTGGATCATCACTCAAAGCATCTACGTCTTTTTCTTTTGGAATCAGGCTCAATATTTTATCTTCGCTTATTTGTTCTGGTAGGGATAACTGTACAATAAAGCCATTTATACTTTCTCGAGAGACTAGCTCCTTTATCACTTCAATTAACTCTTCTTCAGAAATATTACTCTCATATTCAAAAACACTCACCTCAACACCCAACTTTTCACCTAACTCTTTTTTCTTTTCAACATATTTCGTCGAAGCTGGATTATCGCCTACAAAAATAACTCCTAAATGTAAATTTTTACCACTTAGTTTTTCTTTTAGTTCTTTATTTAAATTCTCAGCTATTTTTTTGCCATCAATTATCATAAAGTTTTTTTAAACCATTTTTTAAATCAACCTCAGGAATATACCCTAGTTCCAATTTTATCTTTTCGATAGAAGCATAACTTCTCTCTATATCACCTTCTCTTTTATTTTTAAAATCTATCTGAGTTTTTTTACCTACTACTTCCTCTATAGTGCTGACCAGTGTTAAAAGTGAAGTCTCTTGACCTATTCCAACATTATAAACACCTCTTTTGTCAGAGCCTAAAGCCAAAAGATTAGCTTGAACCACATTGTCCACATAAACAAAATCTCTAGTCTGTTTACCATCGCCATATATAGTGATCGGCTCCCCTTTTTGTATTTTGTCCACAAAAATAGACACTACCCCAGAATAAGGTGAAGATGGATTTTGCCTAGGACCAAAAATATTAAAATAACGTAGACCAGTTATTGATAAATTAAAATTTTGTCCATATAGATGAGCATATTCATCATTTACTATTTTATGAAGACCATAGGGAGATTCGGATTTCGTTTGAGCCGACTCCGCTACTGGTACAGAAGATTGATTTCCATAAACAGCAGCCGATGAAGCATAAACGACTTTGGAAATATTGTTTCTCCTAGCCGCTTCAAATACATTTAAAGTGCCAGTTATATTTGTATTATTAAATTCAAGTGGATTACTTATTGACTCTGGCACAGACACAAGGGCAGCTAAATGTAGAACATGGGTATGTCCGGCGAAATTTTTTTCAAGAAACTCAAAATCTCTAATATCTCCCTGGATATATGTAATAACCCCTTTTTTGTGGTGATGAAGATTAACTGCTTCGTCCCAAGATTTTAGATCTAAAACAGAAACAGTAAAACCACGCTCGATCAATTCGTCGACCGTGTGTGAACCTACAAAACCTGCCCCACCTATAACTAAAATTTTTTTCATTTCTAAGACCCCTTAACTGATAAAAGAATTCCTATAGTTTTTAATATTATTTTTACATCAAGCCAAACCCCACGATATTTAATATAATATAAATCATATGATAGCTTATTACGAGTCTCTATAATATCTAAACCATGATGTGGGTGTGCTTCATGATAAACTTGAGCCCAACCAGACAAGCCCGGTTTGATCATATGTCTCACTCTATAATAAGATATCTCTGCTTCATATTTAGCTACTGGATCTGGAAACTCTGGTCGTGGTCCAATCAAAGATACATCACCACGAACCACATTCCACAATTGTGGCAATTCATCAATTCGAGTTTTACGTAATATTTTTCCAAACTTAGTCACCACATTTTTATTTTCCCCTCCCCAAACTCCCCCATCGTCACCATTGGTCATAGTTCGAAACTTAATCAATTTAATCGGTTTGTTGTTTTTACCAACTCGAGTTTGGTAAGAAAAAATTGATCCTTTGCTATCAAATTTTAAACCCAACCAAACTAAAGGATAAATAGGTATAGAAACTAAACCAAATATTAAACCAACCGTAAAATCTATAACTCTTTTACATCCATCATAAAGTGGTTTTGGGCTATTTGATACGTGCTCCAAAAACCAACGTTCGGACACAATTGA
>Ga0210057_1003752_pt1 | contig 20727 bp, 23 predicted proteins | sample CryGeyCG2114_010_2_FD_183968 | JGI IMG/M metagenome (GOLD analysis project Ga0210057, IMG submission 183968) | Groundwater microbial communities from aquifer - Crystal Geyser CG10_big_fil_rev_8/21/14_0.10 (SPAdes) (version 2) | ecosystem: Environmental > Aquatic > Deep subsurface > Groundwater ...
CCCTGAAAAAATGCATACGGCAATGCTTTTGTTTGTAAGTGTCCCATATTTTGAAAATTAAATTTGTAATTTAAGCTATAAAAAAACCGCCTTTCGGCGGGGTGCTTATCAAACATTCAAGCTCCTCGCCGCGTTAGCGGTTAATAAGAAGAACGAGAATGTATGATATATGATTTTTCATGATATGAAATGTATTATAAGGGAAAATATGTATGAATGCAAATTATCTCATTTCAGGAGAATGGTTATTTCTTTCAGTAAAACTTGTGAACTCTTGCATTAAGTAATTTTTGTCCATTTTCAAAATTGTTGCTGGAGTAGTCTTTTTCACCATGAATTCAAAAAAACCAAATGTTTCCTGTTCTGAAAAAATAATTTTTCCAATCTGTCCTTCTGTAGGCCATAAACCACGTAGATTCCTTGGTGTATGTTCGTTTAAATGTTCAGTTACTGTGTATGGACTAAATAATCCGTCAGCACTTCTTCGAAATTGAGTAATAAAATCGTCATGTTCTCTTGGATCAAAATAATCGAGCTGAGAAATATGGCTGACTCCAGACCTGAGTTCAAAGTCTCTTCTAGCCATCCATAATACCAACTCAGCTATTTGCCCTTTTGTAAAAGCTCCAATCCCAATTTGATCAAGATGCTCTGCATTTCTATAAATGAGACTATTATCTGAAGAGCTTATTGAAGCTATAATAGTATCTGCTGAGATTTTTCCACTTTCTATCGAAGCATTAATCCAACTTAAACCACCACCACCAGGAAGATTATTATCGAGTATGAGAAATCTTGGAGTTACCACTTCCATCATCTGAGTCAAGTGATATAATCCATTTCCCCACCAAATACTCCCTTTTAGTCCGAGGGCTGCAATAGTAGCAGCATCTTTTACAGCATCGCAAGTATCATCTTCTATGATGAAAATATTATCCCCTATCATCGGTTGCAAGACAAATTAATATATTGGAATATTATATCTATTTAGAGTCTAAAATATTATATCATAATAGCTACAATATACACCAATATGCACTTGGATTATTTATTAATTTCTCTCGCCAGCACATACGCCAGCATCGCCTCACTCACGACTCCTGCTCTCGGTACAACACAAATATCCGATCTTTCAACCGTGGCATCAGCAGTTTTTTTTGTTTGAATATCAACGGTTTGAAGTGGCTTATACAGTGTAGAGATCGGCTTATGATACACGCGCACTACAATAGGCATTCCATTGGTGACCCCGCCCTCGATACCCCCTGCACGATTGGTTTTCCTAAAGTACCCTGATTCATTATGGTGAATCTCATCATGCACTTCTGATCCATAATTTTCTGCGTTTTTAATCCCTGATCCAATCTCCACAGCTTTCACCGACTGAATACTCATCATCGCTTGTGCAATGAGTCCATCCAGTTTGGTATCCCACTGTGCATAATCACCAAGTCCTGCGGATACTCCGACCGCCCACGTCTCAACAACTCCACCAAGCGTATCTTTGTCTATTCGAGCACGTTGAATCAGCTGTTTCATTTCACGAGATTTTCCGGGATCAACGCATCGAATCTCCGGATCATTTTCATATGTATTTTTTACGTCATCAAATGAATACTTTGAATCGACCATACTATCGCCAATTTGCAATGTGTGACTGGCAATTTCAATATTTTTGGTAAGGAGATACTGTTTGAAAATTCCTCCCGCTGCAACTCGTGCCGCAGTCTCGCGTGCACTTGCACGCTCAAGAACATTGTGCACATCATCAAAGCCATGTTTTTGCACACCCGCAAGGTCTGCATGTCCGGGTCGCGGTTGGGTAATTTTTGCAGATTCAACAATTTCGTCTGGTTGCTCTTCAATGCTCATTTTGTCACCCCAATTTTCATGATCTTTATTCCAGATAATCATAGATATCGGACTTCCGATGGTTTTCCCAAAGCGTACTCCTGAGAGTATCTCAACTTCATCCTTTTCAATTTGTTGCCTACCGCCAGATCCGGCACCCACCTGGCGTTTTTTAAGCTCAGAATTAATGAAGTCACCAGAAATTGGAATACCAGCTGGCATTCCATCAATAATAATGGTAAGTCCTTTGCCATGCGATTCTCCGGCGGTCATGAAACGTATCATAGTTGTAATTTTAGAAAATTGTAACGGAAATGAGCGAGATATTCTTGTTCTGCCGATTTGGGAATCCCCCTTTCTAATATCGGGGGAAGGGCTCCCACTTAAGGCCAAGAACAATGAATATCGAGCGAATTATCTAATTATTTAATGATTTATAAAATTCTTCCAGCTTTTGAATATCAATCTGCCCCGGCGCACTATCTCCCCACTCGGTTGATGCATAGGTGAGATAACTTCCAAGAAGTGGTCCGAGGATCCGCGTCATTTTGCCCATTTCTCCCATGCCAATCACGATCCGCTTCTCAGAGTGAGGTTTATTTGTAAGCAAACGATATATTTTTGTCATTTCGTGTTCTTTTTGTATCATTGTTACAATTTTAATAATATCTGGTGAATGTTTATTTATATCGTGAATTATTTTTTGCATATCCCAGTAACTTGGCGTCTGGTCAAAATTGTGATAGGAAATAATTAATTTCGTTTTATCACTCCGATCAAATGCCTGGCGCTCAATAGTTGAAAGCTCAACATCAACATAATCAAAAAGTCCAATTGCACGTTGTAATATCTTGATTCTTTCTTCTTCCGATCCATCAAAATGCCCACCTTCCTCTTTTTTTCTACAGGTTACGATAGCTGGTATTGTTGTTTGTGCTCGGATCACATCAAGGTCGCTTTTTTGAATATTTTTAATAAAGTCTATACGAAGTTCAATAAGTTTTGAAATATCTTGAGTTTTTTTTAAATTCTCAAGAAATAACTCTATCGTTTCGCCGATAACTGGTACGCAGATATAAATGTTCATACTGCTTTTTTCAAAACTTTTCTCATCACTTCAACCGGTGCCTCATATTCAGTATATAATTTAAACTGCTCTGTGCCTTGGTGTAATAACATTTCTGTTCCATGAATGATAGTAGCTCCTTGTCTCTTGGCATCTTTCAAAAGCTGTGTTTCAAACGGAGAATACACTGCATCAAAAACTATTTGATGGGATTTAATTTTTGATTTTAGGATAGGTGAGAGGCCGACGCTCTTTCCCATCCCAAGACTTGTAGCATTTAAGATAATATCAAAGTCTCCAATCGCCTCATCAATATTCTCCATCGAGCAACCAATGCAATCGCCTCCAATTTCGCGAGCCAAATCCCGTGACTTTTCGGCTGTGCGATTAAATATTGTAAGCTTTGATTTGCGCGCGACGCACCCATACGCCATCGCGCGCGCTGCCCCCCCTGCCCCAATAATAGCAGCTTTTTTGCCTGTTAGATCTGTTTCTTTTTCAAGAGGGATTACTACTCCTAGCCAATCAGTGTTATAACCTATTAGTACTCCCCCATCATTTACCACAGTATTTACCGCACCAATTTTTTCTGCAATCGGATCAATCTTATCAAGGTATTTAATGACTTCGATCTTGTGAGGAATTGTACATGTAAGCCCGCGAAAACCCATAACTCGCATTGCCTTAATCACGTCTTTGACGTTTTCAACTTTGACATTTGCTGCTATATATACAAACTTATCATTGATTCCAAGAGCTTCATACCCTGCGTTGTGCATGGCAGGGGACAGCGAATGGTCGACTGGGTCGCCTATGATGATGCAGAGCTTGGTTTTTGCGTTTATTTTCATTTATCTTATTTAGGGATAGTCCCGAAACGGGATAGTCCCAAATAGGGATAGTCCCGTTTCGGGACTATCCCTATATCAACTGGTTTATAATATCTTCTACCTTAACTCCATCCGTATCAATAATTATATCAGCGTGGAACTCATATATCGCTTTTCGACTTTCGAATAATTTTTCTGCTTTTTTAATATCTGAAAATAACGGTCGGGGACGATCGTGCACGGATACTCTTTTGACAATTTCTTCAAATGTTGTCCTAAGAAATACTACCCTACCATTATTTTTTCTCAAATTAATAATGTTAAGTTTATTAAGTATCACTCCTCCACCTGTTGAAATAACAATATCGTCAACTTGACTCAAATTTTTTGCTACCTTGCTTTCAAATTCCCTGAACTTTGCCTCACCAAATTTATCAAATATCTCTGGCGTTTTCATTCCTGCCAACTCCTCCACTATATCGTCCATATCTACGACTTTTAGGTTTAATGTTTTACCAAGAAGTTTTGAGATCGTGCTTTTGCCCGAGCCCATGAAACCGATGAGTATGATTTTCATAATGAGATTTTTATTCCAATTTCATTCAATTTATACCAGAAATTCGGGAAAGTTTTACTGACAACTTCAGGGTTTTTTATTTTCATACCATCAATCTTTGATCCGGCAACTGCAAAACTCATCGCCATCCGATGGTCGCCATACGTCTCAATTGTAGCCGCTTTTGGATCACCTCCATGAATAATCAGTGTATCAACATCTGGAGATTCGGTTTTAATACCCATTTTCAAAAGCTCATTTTGCAAAGCAATTACGCGCTCTGTCTCTTTGAGACGAAGCGATCTCACACCAGTCAGAACTGTTTTCCCATCTGCAAAAGCCGCAAGTACAGCTAAGGTTTGTGCTTGATCAGGACAGTTTTCCATATTTATATCAATAGGAGCTAATTTTTTACCCACAACCGTCACCTTATTTTCTCCAAACGAAACCTTGTTTCCCATCTGAGAAATAATACTAAAAAATTCTCGATCCCCTTGAGTAGAATCCTCTTTCAAATTTGAAAGCGTGATTTTCGATTTAGTCAAAACTGCAATCGCGGCAAAATATGAAGCCGCTGAGTAATCTCCTTCAATAGCGTACGATTCAATCTTTTTAAAATTCCATTCATCTAAAATACGTTTTGTGAGATTAATATAAGACTGCGATACAGTATTTCCAGTTACAGAAATTTTAATATTTCCTATAACTGGAGTAATTAACATTATTGCTGACAAAAACTGGCTACTAACACTTCCATCAATTTTCAAATTCCTGACTTGAAGAGATGATGATGTAATCTTAAGTGGCAGATATCCTTCTTCATCCATGTATCCAATCTTTGCACCAAGAAACATAAGAGCATCAACAAGTCCTTTGATCGGGCGCTTATTTAAGTGACCTTGCCCATATAACTGTTTGATTCCTGGCACAATGCAGCAAAAAGCTGTCATAAAACGAATCGTTGTACCAGACAGATTTGCGTTTATGTCATATTCACCATCTTTAACATCGAGATAACTTCCAAGCACAATCATCTCGTTTTGTTGTCTCTCAATGTTTATCCCTAGACTGACAAGACTACTTATCAAAGCCTGAGTGTCATCACAAATCAAGGGATACTTCAAAGTTACAGGGCGCGTTGTGAGAGCCGCTAAAATAAGAGCGCGATTTGTGACACTTTTTGATCCTGGAATTACAATCTCAGTATTTTCAATTTTTAATGGTGGTATAAGATTTATCATAATATATACTCGATTGCAGTCATTACAAATTTTTTATCAATCATGACGTTTACTACCGCCTCGCCTATTCCCGTCAATAAAGTCCATTTTATAACTCCATTTGAATTTTTTTTGTCGCTTATCAGTAAATCGTAAATATCTTCTGAAGAAATGGTTAATTTAAATCTTGATGGTAGACCAGAATTTATGATAGATTGTTCAATTTTATTGAACGTTTTGCTATCAATCATTCCTGACAATTCACAGATTTTCGCCTCAGCGATCATCCCTATCGAAACAGCCTCACCGTGATACAGCGAATCATCAGTCTCAAGGCTAAGAGATTCAACAACATGTCCGATCGTATGACCGAAATTTAGTATTTTTCTGTAACTTGATTCCAGCTCATCCTGTTCAACAACTTGAGATTTAATTTTTATGGAACTGGCGATTATTTCAATTTGCTGATCTATACTCATCTCAATAAATGGGATACGCGAAGCATCATCAAAATACTGTTCGTCAGCTACAATACCGTGTTTTAAAACCTCCGCATATCCCTGGACAAGAACTCGATGATGCAAAGTCTTCAACATGCTAACATCAATAAATACTGCCTTTGGTTGGGTGAATGTTCCAATATAATTTTTGTTGTGATCAAGATTTACACCTGTTTTTCCTCCGACACTCGCATCAACCATTCCCTCAAGAGTTGTAGAAATATTTATAAATGGTACTCCACGAAGGAAGGTTGAGGCGGCGTAGCCACCCATGTCCGTGACTACGCCGCCTCCCAAATTTACAATAATTGAACTTCGATCGATTCCTACTTTGACCATATCCTCATAGATTTCCTTAACTGTTTGTAGATTTTTATTTTTTTCTCCAGCTTCAAATATGTATGAGTAAATCTCTTCTTTATCAGTATTTTTCCTGATCATTTTCACAACTGATTCCAAATATAAATCTGCTACATTTGAGTCTGTAAGGATAAAAATTTTTGAGTGCTTTTCAAATACTGTGGTCTCATTGATAATTTTATCCAGAGAATCACTCACCTGAATGTCGTACTTTTTTGATAAATGGTTAATAGAAACTGAAATAGTTTTTCTCATATGTTATTAGTATATAATTTTCCCTTTTTATAAGCTCCGATTTTTCTAAAATTTAACGTATTCTCATTTATTGCTTTATCTAGTGCTTTTAATTTTCTATTTTCAACTTCAACGTCAACCCAAAATTCATATTCCCAGTCAGTTCCTGCAACTGGTCGAGATTCAATTTTTGTCATATTTCCACCAGCGCTTGCGATAGCCGTCAAAACTTTTACAAGACTTCCTGACTCATGTAACACTTTAAATATATATGTAGTTTTATTAATGGGTCGCTCTAAAGATTTTTTATCTTTTGAAATAATTATCCAACGCGTCATGTTTTTTTGCCAGTTACCAATATTTTTGGCCAATATTTCAAGGCCACTTTTCTTCAATGACTCCGCATCTCCAATTGCTGCAGATTTCAAGTCATTTGAATCTAAAACCTGCGTTATAGCTGCGGCTGTACTTGAAGTTTTATTTTTTTGAAAACTATGTTCATCTATAAAAGATGAACATTGAAGTAGAGCTTGAGGATGAGATAATACACGTTTAATTTCACGCAGTTTCACATTCTTCTTCGCACCTAAATACAGATCAATATTCATCATCACTTCGCCAATTATATTTATCTTTGAAGCAAACATATAGTCGACGCTAGTGTGGACTGAACTGGTTATTGAATTCTCGATTCCAAGAATTCCAATTCCATCAGCCTTCGTTTTTTCAACTACGTCAATAAACTCATCAACTGAGATAAGTTTGTAATCTTTTTTAGAAAATATTTTTTTCGCCGCGACCTCAGAGTATGATCCTTTTGGACCTAAGTAATAAATATTCATTTTAGTAATTTACCGTTAATTTTTTTATAAACTTTGTCAAATTTCTCAAGTTCATGTTTTGCATAAAGATTAAATTTATAAATGTCTTCAAAAAGAACTAGTGAGTCACTGTTTAGTACTTCGATCATGTCAAACATTCTTGAGGCAGACTCTGTGTCGATTTCGCTTCTATTTAAATCTAGTCGATGTAAAACTCCCCCGATCAAATGAGACAGAAATTGAAATTTAGCTGCTTTTTTATCGTGGCTGTCAGGTGACATCCTAACAATATTTACAACCTTTGAAAAAGCATCTCTAATGAATGTGTATTGGGTGTTATTAATTCTAACCGGGTACATGACCATTGTCAGTTTTGAAAGATCGCCTCTTACTTTTTCATAAGACGATCTGCCAAATAATGGATGAGAGGATATTAAAGGAGTAAATTTTGGAAGGATTTCTTTCATCCATTCAACAGGTAGTTTATTAACAGAACAAACTTCCATAACGATAGATGATTTTGAAATATTTCTTGAAAGTTTTTTTAATACGTTTGGCATTTTACGGATCGGGACTGCTGGAATAATTAAATCAGAGTTGGCAACAATATCAAAATTAACTACTCTTTTGTCTTTAGAAGTTCTAGATGAAATAAATATTTTCGCTTTTGGGAAAACCATAGGAAGGACAAGATCAGAAAAAAATGATCCAAATCTGCCATGCCCAATAACTCCAATGGTACTTATATTCATTTATTATTTTTTTCAATTCTTAATGATTCTTCATGAATCAAATTCCAGATACGTTCAACTAACGTTTTTGAGATATTAAGTTCTTTTGCAATCATTATTTTTTCGTCCATTAGACTATCCCAACGTTTCATATCAATTAGATTAGTTTTACTTTCATGTTTGATCCTGCCAATATCGGCAACTTTTTGAAAACGATACTTAAGTAACTTAAGTATTTTATTATCTATCCTATCTATCTCTGATCTTAGATTTTTAATATTCATATAAATTTATACAAAATTCTAATTTCTAATTCCTAATTTCTAATTTCTAATTATTAATTATTAATTGCTAGAAAGTGGTGCCACAAGATCTCGGAACTTGGAAATATTTTTGACCATACCCTCAAGTTCAGAAATTGTAATATGTTGCTCTGTATCTGTTTTTGAATTACCAACTTCAATCAATACTCCGTCATATAAAAATTCTTCATCGCTCAATTTCATACGCATCGCTTTTGTCGTGGCGTCAACAATCTGAGATCTAAGTTTTGGACCATATGTATGACTTGGATCAAAGAATAACTTAACATGTTTATCCTTTTTTACTCTTTTTGAAATATTATGAATCAAAGCATTTCTAAAATCTCCTTTTCCAGGGACATCAACCCCTCGGTGGATAAGAACGATATCATGCTCATGATCACCGATGTACTTGACGAGGCCCGACCATGTTTTTTCCATCGTCGTTTTTCCTTTGTAATCCTGGTGATCTGATGCCTGAAGATGATCACCGAGCCATTTTCCATTTTTGAGTCCGATCATCCAACCATTCCTCTTGGTAAATTGCGCAGTCTGCTCCACATGCCAGCCAAGTTGATTGACTGATGGATTCCACGGCATGAATGCTCCAGCGCCAAGACGACCTTCATATGATGGAAGCTGGATAATCGGATTCATCACTTCTGTCGAAATTATCATCCCCGTGTCATGTGAAATCTCTTCAGCAAGGTATGCACTCGGTAAGGTTTTCATATCACCTATCCCCCCACCCTGCATGATAATATCACTGTTTTTGCGGTAGACGTCATAATCGATACCCATTCCTTCACCCGAGCCTTCGAGTTCGGTGCGCGACTTCAGGCCCACAATCCGCGTCCCCGCAATTGCTTGCTGTTTTTTTCCTGACATCGCAGTGACCTCGATCTGTGAGATTTCACGAATCTCTTTGAGATTGTGTTCATCCACCGAACACGGCCCAGCAATGATCATGACTGATGTATTTTTCATAAACTATTCCTGATTGATAATTTCTAAATTACTTTTTCACCCATAAAAAAACCCCGCTTCTTTTGGCGGGGTGGGTATTTTTAGTTAATTTATTTAGAGACGTATTCCCACGCCGCCCGAGACGGTAAAATAATAGAAACTAAAATTGTGGGAATTACGAACTTTCATATGTTTATTATATCAGAAATACTAAATGGAGTCAAAACTAAATATTTAAAGAAGCAATAAAACTCCTACTGCGATAGTGATCAAACCAAATCCTGCCAACAAAAATGGCGATACGTCAACTCCGCTAACAGGTGGTGCTGGAGTGATAGTTTGAATTGGCGCAGACGAAATAACTCCTGTCGGCGCTGGAGTTTGGATGATGACAGTGACTGACGGTACAATAGTCGCGGATGGGGTCGCGGTAGTCGAATCGCCTAAAACTTGCTCTCCGCTTTTGATCAAAGTAAAGTTCCGTGTAATGGTCACAATCTGACCGTTTCTATCAGTCGTTTGCATCGAAATTGTGTACGTTCCTGGATTGAACGGCTTTTTAACTACTACACTCCAATCGCCGTCAGCGCCAATTGTGCTACGACCAGAGAATACAGGCGTGGTATTTATGGAAACTGAAACTACACTTCCTGGAACTCCAATCCCTTTAATCAGAGGAGTTTGACCTGGAATTACTGAGTTCTCTTTTGGATAACGAAGATCAACATTAAAGCGTGGCGTAGTCGATCGATTTTTAACGCTGTCTTCTACAGATAATGCATCAGTTCCTTCATCGACAAATATATAATTACTTCCAAGCATTATTTGTTGAGGTAAGGGTCGAGAACGATCAAAAGTAGTCCTGACTGTCGAGCTAAAATCATCGTCAAAAAATTGAAGTGTTACTGGAATATTATCCTCAATGGAATACAGTGTATTTGTACCTTCTCGAACTATATACTGAGGTGGAATTAGCCACTCACCTGTCTTACTAGTCAGTGTAATATGCGAATATGTATTCCCAATTATAAGTCTCGAAAAAACGTTTGCTGCGGGATCGTTGTTCGAAAAAACTACTTTTCCGTATATCGGAGAACGTCTTGATGGAACGGTCTCTCTCGGTAAGGTAGTAACTGAATATACATCTTCACCAGCACTTTCGACGACCTCATTATTACTGATAATTCTGTAAAAATATTTGGTGCCCGGCTCCAAATTTGTAATGCTTGCAAAATGATACTTTCGCTTTGATTTGCTCGTTGCTTTATCCCTTTCGTCAAAAATAATTTCATTCATTTTATTTCTCGTCTTTCCGTAAATCAACCATCCCGAATCTGCCTCATCAAGCTGCCATAATACTCCAAACTCGTGAGGAGAGATATTTACTATCTGATGCTCGAGAATATTTAACTTTGATGCACGAGTTGGAGACGAATCTTGTACAGCTACAAAAAAAACTATAACAAACAATATTACAGCACTAACAACTGCGATAAGATTTTTGTTTTGGAACCTGTGTTTAATATAAAGATCTGAGTACATAAGCTAAGGTCGCTTTAATTGTAATTTATCAAGGATCCCAATATCAATGTTATATTTTAATGAGAAGCTATCAATCTGAGAATCTGTTGGCGTATTTTCGTTAATATTTTTTAGATCTAGTAAAACCCATGCTAGAATAGTCAAAAAAACTGTCACTGCTAATAAGTATATCTCTCTGTGTTTCATATGTAGTAAGTATTAATAGTAATTTCAAATTTATTTTCTTCACCTGGATTTCCAGTAATTACTAAAGATTTTATAGTTTTTAGTCTTCTTTGACTTGTAATTTGACGAATAAATTCTGCAACATTCGCTCCCGGTCCAATTCCAGTTACAACAACAGAGTACTTTTTTAGATTAATTGTTGCAACGGGAATTGCGGTAGAATCAGGCGCACCTTCAATGACATCAACAGAAATTGCTGGATCTTCTACCGTAGTGGAGGAATCAGACGGTGTTGAAGAATCTACCGGAGCATCGATAGACAGTTCTTCTTCTTCAAATTCGTCAACATTTGGCACTCCTTTAAAAGAAATATTTTCAATTTTTAAATTTGTGACAATTAAACCTGAGGAAGAAGCTGTTTGAGTTATTTGATCAACTACATTTGAAAGATCTGGAGTTGATGGAACAGCATCGTCAAGTAATAATAATTTATCTCTTTCAGACTCAATAACAGATTGATAATTCACTATCTGCTGAATAACTTCTTCAGCAACTTTATTATTTAATTTTACATCTTGAAGTTCTTTTTGAAGATTAAATGCCGTAATCAAATTCGGACGTATTGCAACAACGACAAAAACCGCAAATATTACAAAAAAGAAAAATTGAAATGTGTAGTCCTGAGTCTTTTTATCTTTTAAAAGTGCAAGAATTTTGTCTTTATTCATGGTGCTTGCTGGAAATCAGCTAATTTCAGATCAAAAATGAATTCTATATTGGTCTTCTCGATATTACTAAGTTCTATTAAATTAAATTTTTTATCTTTTTTGAGGGTATTATGAAACTCTCTTATAGGAATTATTGATGAAGATTTGCCTTGAAGAGATATTGATCTGTTATCAATTTCAAGGCCTAATATAAAAATTTCCGAAGGGATCATTGAAAAAATATAATCAGATTGAGATAAAAACAAGTCTTGTTTATCAAATAGTTCTTGAATTCGGCCCATTTTAGCGTCAACTTCACGAACTCTATCTAAAAGTCCTGAAGTTGCAGCCACGATAGATTGCTTTTGACTCAATTTCTCTTTGTAATCAACAATGTCCTGATCTATGCGAAATCTGAAAAAAAACACACAAATTGCTACAAACTGAGTTATCACAAGAATATAACGAAGATAATGAAATGCAAAAAAAACAATCTTTTCCGTTTTATCTTTTTCTTGTTGAGGGAAAAGATTTATCAGATATTTCATGTTGCTTATTTTACCAATCTTGTAATTCTTTTTTTAAGTCTGCTTGCACGATTCACATGGATTACATTTTTTTTGGCAGCTTTATCAATCGTCGAATAAGCATTACTTACAAACTCTTTTTTCTTTGTCGCAACACCTTTTTTAGCTTTTCGCACTACATCATCAACTACATCTTTGTAATGTTTGTTTTCTGCAGTCCTTCGAATGTCCTGTCTCATCTGTTTCTTTGCTGATTTAATATTTGGCATATAATATTTTAATTACACCTCCTTTCATTGTACATAAAATCCCCACATATAAAGGGGGGAAGTTATAACTTGTAAATTATAAGATACTTATTATACCAACCTTTTTTTGATAACTAGACTCTTTTTCTAAATAAATTTACTTATCTAGATTAAAGGTTGATTCGAGAAGCTTCTCACCGTATGAACCTGAAAACTTGAATGTTCCACTCACTTCCCCTTCAATCGCATGATATCTACAAACTCCAGACGAACAGGTTCCAAATGTCACATCTTCTGAGGCTTTAGTACTTCCATCAACCTCTATAAGTCCAAATACCCCTTCAATACTGCCGGTTGAGGTATTGTAGGAAAGTTCGTATTCAATCTCTTTTGTTCCATCAGGAATTCCTGAAAGCTCAATAACTGCCTCTGTTTTACCTTTTATTGTAACTTTTACTGACGAATCGACAGTTGGAATTACTTCTCTTGGCTCTTCAAAAACCGAATCTTTATTATCTCTAGTTTCAGACGATGCCTTGTCTGGCAATGTAAAAAAGTAGATTGCAGCAACAAGTAAAACCAAAATAATTCCACCAATTACAATATAAAAAATTTTTTGCGGATTCATAGTACTAAATATCAATTAATAATTCTAAACTGTCTTTTTTGATTTTAGAAAGTCTTGAATTTTCTTAGTCGCGATTCGAACTTGTTTCATCGAATCGCGATCTCTTATAGTTACAGTATGATCACTAATTGTCTCATAGTCAATAGTTATGCAGTAGGGTGTACCGATTTCGTCTTGGTACCTGTATCTTTTTCCAATATTTCCTCGGTCATCCCAGTAAGTATGCATCTGACAGTTTAAATCTACAAAGATTTTTTCTGCCGTTTGAATGATTTCTGGTTTGTTTGATACAAGTGGAAAAACAGCCGCTTTGTATGGAGCTAACTCTGGAGCAATTTTCAAAAAAATTCTTTTATCTTCAACCGTAAAAGCATCCGCAATCGTCATTAAAAAGAGTCGATTTATTCCAACTGCTGGCTCTATCGTATGTGGCATTATTTTCAAATGAGAGTGTGGATCGACAAATTGCAAGTCAACTCCTGAGTGTTCCATTTGCTGTTTGAGATCGTAATCAGTGCGATACGCTACTCCCCAAAGTTCTTTCCAACCAAATGGAAATTTGAAATCGAGATCATAAGTATCCTTACTGTAATGACTCCGCTCTAAATCAGTATGCCTTCGCCACCTGAGATTTTTTTCATCTATTTTGAGATCTTGAGTTACGAAATTCCACATCGCATCCTTCCAATCATTCATCATTTTTTTCCAATCTGTGACTTTTGGATCGAAGAAGTATTCAATTTCGCCCTGCTCAAACTCAAAAGTTCGGAAAATATACTGACCAAGGGTCACTTCGTTTCGAAAACTTTTACCAATTTGCCCTATGCCAAAAGGTAATTTGACACGTGTCGTATCAATAACGTTTTTGAAATTCGTAAAAATTCCTTGAGCCGTCTCTCCACGCAGGTAAACTGTATTTTTGTCTCCTTCGATAGATCCAAGTTTCGATTCCATCAGTAGATCAAAGGCCTTTGGATCGGTAATTTCATTTCCATCAGGACTCTTGATTTTATTATCAGTTATAAACTTTCCAAGGTCCGTAATATTCATACTTTCAACAACAACCCTCTTGAATTCATTTTTTCCTTCCATCCACCCTTCAACCAAATGATCGGCTCTGTATCTTTTATGAGTTTTTTTGTCCTCAACAACTGCGTCACTAAATGTGCCAACATGACCCGATGCGATCCAAGTTTTGGGATGAAGAATTATTTGTGAATCAATTCCGACTATGTCTCGTCTATTATGAATAAATTTTTTCCACCATAATTCTTTGATATTTTTTAAAAGTTCAACTCCGAGTGGGCCGTAATCGTAAGCATTGGCAAGACCTCCATAGATGCTTGATGTAGGGTAAATAAAACCGCGTCTTTTACAGAGTGCAACAATTTCTTCCATAAGTTTACATTATAACATGACGTGGGAGCTTTCGATCGCTGCGCTCTTCGATTATTGAAAGTAGTTTTGGAAGAGTATTTTCACGATCTGTGTATCCTAAAATGTGTAATATTTTAGAAAGAGTCTTCGCCAAAACTTGTTTTTTATTATCCCCTTTCCCAAGTTTTATAAAAAATAACTTAACTTCTTTAAAAATTTCCACTTCTGGAACTTCTTCAGGAAGCAGGGAATTTAATGTATGAAGAACTAAATAAATCACATCAATAAAATCTTCAGTCCTCAGATTCATGAAGCCTGAAATAAGACTTGACGACTGCACATAATAAATTCCGTTGTACTTGTTCAATCTCAAATCAACATAACTTCCAGATTGAAGATGCGCCGATCTTCGAGAAGTTATTTTTCGTACCCCCTTAGCAAGTACTGTAAGTTTGCCAAATTCTTCAGTAAAAAGAGCTAGAGAGATGTCTTTTTCCAAAAGAAGTTTTCTTTTCAAAACAAAAGCTTTACATGATTGCGTTTGGATCATATCAAATCAACCTTATTCTAAGACTAAATCTTCTTTTAGCAAATCATTAAACTGCTCTTTTCCATTAACATTAACCATTAATTTCTGATTTTCTACACCAGGTTGCTTTTGAACATAAAGTTTATACCCATCTTTCTTGATAGTATTTGGAAGAATGTATTCGATCGTGACTGTCGCAACGCCCTCTGGATCGACTGTCATAAATCCTTCAAAAACCGTTTTGTCCAGATCATCATAAGTTTTGGTTTCAGTTTTTGAACCTTTGAAAGATGTCAGCTCTGATCCCTGTGGAACGTAAAATCTAATCCAGTTTCGAAGCGTTGCATTAAGACAAAGTCCACCACGTTCGAGATTACAATCTGAAGCTGGGTGTGGATTTTTGAATTTGATCGTTACTGTTCTTTTCACTTTATCACTTTCAAAAACTGTATCTGATGTTACTGTTTCATCGATAAATAAATTTGATTTAGCGCCTGCGAAATTCACACTATTTATGTGAAGGTAATCTCCTTCAACTTTCACGATTCGTCCTGCGTAATTCATCTTTTCAACTGCAGCCTGTACTTTTTTATCAGTAAGGTATAAAAGAATGTGCTTTTGATCAAGATTCATAAACATAGTTTGCGCTAGTTGCCCCCAATATCTAGATGGTGAAAATCCAACTGCTTTATAAAATAACTCCAGCATCAAATTTCCTAAAATTCTTTTTCTATCAACTTTCAAATATGGAACAGGCCTGTCAACAATATCAAACAAAGTATAAATTGCCTGCGCACAATCACAGCGGTCGTCGATCTCAGCTGAGAAATTAATTCCGCTAACCTGCGTGTCACCAAAAATTCGAAGCATATCAACTAATACTTTTGAATCCATCGCAATAATCCCATCGTAATCTACTTTTCGACCCGAGTTTTGATAAAGTTCATCAAAATAACTGATGGATTTGACAAAATCTGGGGAAATATTACTATCTCTTATGTAAAATCGTGAAACATTTTTGTGATAATCAAGAATTTCTTGCGGCGCAGTAGGATGATTTGAGATTGAGTCATCAAGATCGTATATATCAGATGAGTCTTTGATCGTAATCTTTCCTTTGTTGATATTGAAAACGGCATAAAAAGTATAAAAACCACCAGTTGCGCGACGTTCTGCTGTATTTTGAAATAACACAAGATATTCTTTCTCCTCTTCAGCTCCTAAAATCTGTGGAAGTTCCTTCAAAAGTGGTTTTGCATCAACAAATAATGATGCCATTCCTTCAAATTGATCCTTGGCGCTTACAATTTTTGAGCGTAATTCTTGATCTCCAATTCTTTCAGGATATCTATTCGGATCAATTTTTGCGATCCGAATTTCTGCTTGCTCTATATTGTCTGCGACGACGTCAATTTTCTCAAGCATCTTGTCCAGAGTTAGGACTGCAGTTTGAAGTCTTTCTTCTGCGCTTTTATCAAAAAAATTCTGGTCTCCTTGTTTAAAACCGATAAGATCCGCATAAGGATAAATTGCAGTTACGGACTCATCTGCCGCCGCAATCATATATCTTCCCGCCTCAACTCCATCTTTAAAATCCTGGACATATGGCACGAAAGTTGCCCAGTAAACTATTTTGGCTTCATTTTCAAAACTTTCATACGTTTTTGTCAACTCTTTTACTCTTGATTGGACTAAATCAATATCATTTGCTTTTATATCTTGATTGAGAAGTTTTGCTACTTCTACGACTTCCATCCCTTTTGCACGAATTGTTGTCACCGGTTTGAAGACAAAAAAATAACCTAAAATAGCAATTACCAATACAACTCCGAGAATTGAGCCTCCAATTATCGCCATGGTTTTTTTCTTAAGTCGGAATTTTGACTTTGGTTTTTGTGGACTCATGACCTTTTCAGAGTCGTTTCTTCGTAGTAAATTTTTCATATATTTGGTGAGATTATTAATTGTAATATTTGGCTAAGGAATTGCAAGTAGTATTAAACTGCTCCTTTTCCAGTCAGCATAACATACGGAGTTTTTAAAATAATTCCAATATCCTCAAAAAGAGAAATGCTTTTAACATACTTCGCGTCGATCACAATTCGCTCATCAAAATGAATTTTTGACCTTCCATTTACCTGCCATAAACCTGTAATCCCAGGCTTTACTGACAACACATCTGAAACTAATTTTCTTACATGTGGATACTCTTTTTGTTGATTTTCCAGCTCATCGGGATAATAAGCACGAGGCCCCACCAAACTCATATCGCCTTTTAATACATTTAAAAGTTGTGGAAGTTCGTCAAGAGAGTGTTTTCTGATAAAAGTTCCAATTGGAGTGATTCGTGGGTCGTTCTTTAGTTTATAACTTCCTTTTTTATACTCTTTGTAGAGCTCTCTCAACTTTGGATCTTTGCGAAGCAGTACATGTGCGTTGGCGATCATTGAACGAAATTTGTACATTTTGAATTTTTCATTATATTGACCGATTCTCTCTGGAACATCGGCAAAAACTGGGCCTTTTGAAGTAATCTTGATAATAATCGCAATTACAATCGCTGGAACTATAAATATAACTATTAATGCCAATGAGCCTGCTAAATCAAGAATTCTTTTAGTAGTTCGCTGATATGTTGAACCTGAAATTAGTGATATTTGTGACATAAATTTACTTTTTTTAATTAACTTTGAGTTGATTTAGGTTAATTTTTCGTTTTCTGTTCCCTGAAATCCTTCAACAATCTTTTTTATATGAGTAACTGATGATTTTTTTGCAACCAAGATGACATCATCTGTGTTTACGACCAAAATATCTTCAAGATCTACTCCAACAATCATTTTTTTACTTTCATAATTGTAAACAAGATTATTTTGTGAGTGTTCAAGAAGTACTTTTCCTTTTGTAATATTATCTTCACGTCGTTGTTCAAGCGCTTCTTTGAGTGCTTCCCATGCTCCAACATCGCTCCAACCAATATCTGAAACTACCACAAATGCCGATGATTTATCGATTTTTTCAAGAACCGCTCCATCAAAACTTGCCTCTGGCATCTCTTTAAAATGTTTTTTCAATAGTTTTAAGAACTCAACTGCTGAGGCTGCATGAACAATCTTTTCAGTAGTCTCATAAATCTCAGGTGCATATTTCTGAAAAAGTGAGTAGATAAATTTTGGCGTTGAAACAAAATATCCAAGGTTCCAGCAGTATTTATCATTTGAGATGTAGTCAGTTGCAGTTTGGAGATCAGGTCGGTATTTAAAAGATTCAAATGAACAAAATCGTACAGAGTTTCTTTCTTCAAATGCATCTTTAACTTCGATCCAACCTAGGTTTTCAGATGGAAATCTAGGCTTTTGACCTATGAAAACGATTGTATTTTCGTTTTTTTTCACAAACTGACCCGATTCATAAACAATTTTCTTAAATAAATCGATTTTTTTGACAAGATGATCACTCCAAAGTATGACCACAGGTTCATCCGGAAATTTTTGGGAAAGATACCCCATTATCAGCCCGACTGCAGGCCCAACATCGCGTTTGGCAGGTTCAGCAATAATATTTTCATATGGAATAAATGGTAGTTGTTCGCGAACCATTCCAATATAACTTTCACCAGTCGAGATGAAAATATCACCAGGCTTAAACTCAGGCATTAACCTTTCTGCAGCAAGCTGAAGTGTGGATTTATCGCCGATTACTTTTTCGAATTGCTTTGGCGATTTTTTCCGGGATAATGGCCAAAGTCTAGTACCGACACCGCCTGCAAAAATTACTGCTTTCATATAATTTTTTTAATATTTTTTACAAAATTAATTTTTGAAAACTTTTCAAATAACTTTATATTATCTTCTAAATTGTACTTATAGCGTTCAAATTCTGCAACCGCATCGCGTAACGAATTAATAGTTTGTTCTTTAAAAAAGATTCCAGTTTTCCCAGGAATTACAGTTTCTGTGGCTCCTCCCTTGTTGAAAGAAATAATAGGACAGCCAAAAAATTGAGCTTCGAGCGCGACATATCCAAAATCCTCAATCTGAGGCATGATAAGAGCTTTTGCATTTGAGTAAAGTTTTGATAAATCGATGTCAGTAGCGTTTTCGATAAAAGTAATATTACGTCCTGCAAGTTTTTTCAACTTTTTTTTCATTGTTCCCGCGCCCACTATCACTAATTTTTTGTTGGTCAACGAATTGAATGCTTCAATAATTAGATCGATTTTTTTATACGGCTCAAGCCTTGAAACGACCAAGTAATATTCATCAATGTCATTCCAAACGTTTTCAATATTTTTCTTATTAATTTTATTATCATGTCGAACTTGTTTCAGCATCTTTGAATACTGGCTTTTTATTACCTCCCAATAGTCAATATCAAATGGAGGATAAATAATTTCAGAATTCCGGCCGTAATATTTCAAGCAGCGATCGGCGGAAGTTTTTGAGATGGAAATTATCCGATCCGGCCTGTTTGAAGCGACCAAATCCCACCGCTTCAATTGATTAATGAAAAATGTTTTAATAGATCTAAATATTTTAGAATTAATTAAAAATTGGAAATTCGTAATTCGTAATTCGTAATTGGCTTCTTGCCCCCAAAGCCATCTCGTCGGAGTTAACAATATGCAAACGTGCTTTGTTCCAGGATGAGTTATCACAGATTTTGCAAATGATGAAGTGACTGAAATTACGAGATCGTACCCTGATAAATTAAATGTTTCAAATGCAACTGGGTAAAAAGGCAGCGATAAAATTCGGTTTTTGCGAATGAAATTGGGTAGTTTTTGAATAAAAGACGTCCGAATTCGTAATTGATCATTCGTAATTGCCAATTTACTAACCCACTCAGCTTTATCAAAGTCGACATAACTGCTATACCAATCGGCGCTCGGATAAATTTCTCCCAACACCAACAGCATCCGCTCAACTCCTCCCCAACTATCCATCCAATCATAAACAATTGCAATTTTCCGTTTCTTCATCAAATGTATTATATAGTAGAAAACTTTCAGCCTGTCATCCTAAGGGTCAGTTTGTCATTCCGAGCAGAGTCAAGGGATCTTTTCAATCTTTGAATTTTTTTAAAATAATTTAATAAAATCGGCTAGAATACTGTCCCAGAGCCCTGACTCAAAAAAGACCAAAAAATCGGCTGAATGCCTTTTTGCACATGGCCTTAGGGCTTCACAAAAAGATTTCATCCGATTCTACTCCGATTTTTACCGATCTTATTATCAGATTGTTCCAAAGCCCCGAAATCGGTGAAGTTTTTTTAGCCGATTTTTTACGGATTAAACAAAGCTTTAGGCTGTTCTGACAATATTTTATTTGATTCGTGGTAAATTTAGCCGATTTTTCTAATCGGTGCGGAGATTGTCACAAGAACCCGAAATCGGTAAAAATCGGCATGTTTTTAAGGGGATAAATCACTTATAAAATCTCAATTCAACTTGCTTTTTCAAATGACTTATAGTATAAATTACCTATGGAAATCGCATGACGCTTATCAGGTCGATTAAATCCTCCAGGTTCAAATATACCAACTTCGTCTGGAATTAGCTTCTTCTT
>Ga0210057_1003755_pt1 | contig 20718 bp, 11 predicted proteins | sample CryGeyCG2114_010_2_FD_183968 | JGI IMG/M metagenome (GOLD analysis project Ga0210057, IMG submission 183968) | Groundwater microbial communities from aquifer - Crystal Geyser CG10_big_fil_rev_8/21/14_0.10 (SPAdes) (version 2) | ecosystem: Environmental > Aquatic > Deep subsurface > Groundwater ...
TGCTTTAGAAATTCAGAAAAAAGTTGAAAAAACTATTGGCGCTACATTAATGCAAACAGGAACTATCGCTTTGGTAAACGCGCTAAACTATTTTGTTCAAAAACTTGCGTATGACGCAGCTGTTTGGGTTGCTTCTGGCGGAAGCGGACAGAAGCCATTATTTGACGGAAAATCAGTAGGAGATTATTTTAAGGATACAGCTCTTAACGCGGCAGGCGATTTTATTGGTACATTATCAGAAGGAACGTTGGGTAAGCTGAGATTTAATCTTTGTGCTCCAAAATTGCCGACCCTTTTTATAAAAATTAAGCTTGGTCTTGCAAGCGCATATCAAGCGCCAACGCCAAAATGCGAATGGAACCAAGTATATAGTAATTGGGATACCTTTGTTTCTTCTGTCAGTACGGGTGAAGTGCTCAAAAATGTTGGCTTTATGTTTGAAGGGGGGCAATCAGAGCTGGGTGTTGCCTTTGAGCTTAACAGTATTGCTATTGCCAAGTCAGAACAGGTTAGACAAGAGTCAATTATAGAGCGTTTAAACAATAAAGGATGGAAGAGCGTTACAGATATCGTAACGGGTAAGGTCACTACACCGACTGACGTTGTTAGAGAAAGTTTTGGCAAAAGTTATTTTGATCATCCATATCAGCAACAAATCGCTTCTTTTAGCGCTTTTACCGATGCCTTAGGAAGAGGCGCTTGGCAGATTTTGCCTGCTGCACTTTCTACATTTACAAATACTTTGTTGTCTAATGTTTTAAATAATGTTTTAGTCGGTCTTTTTCCTGGTGACCTAATCTCTGATGATAATGGAAATCTTTTAACTGATTCAAGCAAGTCAATCGCGCCAGCCAGTCCGGCTGTTGGCAGACGCAAGGCGCAAGAAATTTTTAGCGATCTTATTAAGCCAAAAATTGCCGTATCGTCAAATTATGATCCTCTAATAGAATTTACCGCTTGCCCGAGTGATGAAACTGAAAAGAAAATTAATAATTGCGCGATTGACGATAGTTTTGCGTCAGCCGTGCGATTAGCAAGCCAGGGCGAGCCAGTTACTATTTTAGAAGCAATAAAACAAGGATACCTTGACGGAAGTAAACCTCTTATTTCATCAAGTGATTCTAGAAATCAAAAATCAGACTGTTATCTTACAGGCTATTGTTATAGTAATTTAGTAAAGCTTCGCAAAGCTAGAATTTTACCTGTTGGCTTTGAGCTGGCGACAGAAATTGGCGCCGATCAGGCAAACCCGCCAAAATTGCAAGACGTTATTTCCGCTTTTAATAATTGTAATTCTAGCGGTGAACGAGATACCCAGCATCCATACTGTCATCTTCTTGACCCAAACTGGGTGCTTCGTCTTCCAAAAACGCAATGCCAAGCTCAGGTTTATGGACAGACGCTCCTTTCGGTTGCCGGTCCGATACGCGCAGGAGAATGTGCCGACCCGATAGCATGTATTGCGGAAGATGAAAATGGCAATTGTATAGGAGGATGGGGCTACTGCACAAAAGAAAAAAATATTTGGCGTATTTCGGCGGACGTTTGCAACGAGCAGTTTAATTCTTGCTTGACCTATAAACCAAGAACGAGCGAAAATAAATCGGAGAGCTATTTAAGAAACACTTTAGAATTTAATAGTTGCACTGCATTTAATGCCGGTTGCAGACCATACTCCATAGATCAGGTAGGCGGTAGTTGGAGCTTATATCCGGGTAGCGCTATTTATTTTAATAAAGATTTAGAAAAATGTACTGTAGCATCCGCAGGGTGTACCGAGGTTTATGATAAAACACAGGGGCTTCAATATAACTTAATAAAGGGTTCTTCATTTGAGGGTGAGAATTTTAAACAATACTGGACAATTTTAACAGGAGCTTCCGCATCATTGGTAACTGATGCTTTTGACGGCGCATCCGCGATATTAATATCTGATATTTCTCAAGGAGTAAAAGGTATCGCTCCGGTTAATACAATCAAATTAGAAAATAATACCGCTTATGCTATTTCGGCCTATGCGAAACAAGCAACAATTGGCGGTACCTCCAACGCTTCAATCGGCTTTTCATTATTTACCGACAGCTCGGCGACAAAAATTTTTGATGCTTCAAATATTATCATAACTTGTAACGGAAATATTTCTGCTGAACAGGCATTTGTGGAGGGGAGTGCCCAGATTTTTCAATCATCAATTTCCGGAGATTCTTATAGTCGGATTTCATGCGCATTTCTAACTCCGGCAACGCCACTATACGCAAAAATATATTTGGGAATAGCATCAAAAGGAGAAATTTTGTTTGACGCTATCCAAATTGAAGAAGGCGCAGTTGCCAGTCCGTATTTAAAAAGCGGGTATGGAACCGTTATTGCAAAAAATATAAAAATAGCTCCGGAATATTTGGACTGCGATGTTGATTCAACCGATCCTTCATGCTCTGGATACACTAGATCATGCAAAGAAGAGGAGTTCGGTTGTGAACAATATACACCAAAAACCGGTGAGCCGGCGGTTTCTGGCGTTGCCAGTATTAATGATGTATGTCCTTCAACCTGCGTTGGATACGAAACATACAGACAAGAAAAAGCTTCTTTTGAAGAAGAAAAATTTCCACTTTATTTTATACCGACTTCAGCAGATATTTGTAACGCTAATGAAGCAGGGTGTGATGAGTTTACTGATATGGCGACAGAGTCCCTCGAGTATTTTAGTTTTATAAGAATGTGTAAAAAACTACAAGAAGCTGATAATGCTGTCTTTTACACTTGGGAGGGTTCGGATACCGAAGGCTATCAGCTTCGTTCGCATCGTTTAGTTACAGGTACAACGTTTTCTGGAGAAGTTGGTCCTGTTCCAGCGTATATAGAGGGAACCGATCCCGTCCTTTGTAATAAAACAATTTTTGAATTAGGCATAACCGATCCGGGCTATACTCCCGACTGTCGGGAATTTTATAATCAAAACGGACAAATTTCTTATAGATTGCTTTCTAAAACTATTATTTCGACAGATGATTGCAATGATTATCGAAAGACAGAGAGTAGTGAACCTGATTGTGTTTTATCCGGAGGAGTTTGGCAGGGTCAAACAGGGCTTTGTATATATAAAGGATATAAACCGGAAAGCGCGAGCTGTAGCGCAACCGCTGCTGGATGTAGAGCTTATAGCGGAGCCGCGGCTTCTAATCTGCGTTTAGTTTTGCAGGATGACTTTGAAGGAGGGGGCGCCAGCGGATTCGCGCCAGGTGTTGTGAGTCCCGAAGCGCTTAATGCCGGAGGCCACTCATTAAAAGTCCTCCCAATCGTTGGACAGGCAACTACAGAAAAAAACGTTTCCACTATTCTCGGCGCAAATAGTATTTATACACTTAGCTTTTGGGCAAAAGCGCCGGCTGGCGGAAATATGGAAATAGGGATGTTAAGCGCTTCCGAAGATTTTTTCAATATAAAAGCTCTTAAATCCGAATGGCAATATTATGAAGTTGGACCCATGAGAACAGGCGCGCAGGTTCCTGCGACATCTGTTTTACGATTTGCTCTTTTTGGCGGAAACGGATTTTATATTGATAACATTATTTTAAAAGAAGCCAGCCAAAAGACTTATTTGGTAAAAAATTCTTGGACTACGCCAACTGAATGCGACGCAACCATAAATGGTTTAGCTTTGCCTCAGGCAATGCTTGGATGTAAAGAATATACTGACAAAAATAATAACTCTGTCTATCTGAAATCATTCAGTTCGCTTTGTCGTGAAAAAGCGGTTGGATGCAAATCATTTGTTAATACCTACAATAGCGCAAAAGATACAAACGAAGTTTACAATGCGCTTTGTTCTCGTGACGATTTTGATGGAGGAGACTGTCAATACAGCGGTTCTAGCGTCTGTCAAGTTTCTAAGGGAAGCTCTGTTTGCCGATTTAAAATAACGGATGGAGTCGCACCGACATTGACAATTCAACAGAAAAATTTTAATAACTTTAATGATGTAGAGGTTTATTTAATAAACCAAGCGATATTGATTGGTGCTCCATATATTGCAGCGCGCGATGAATCAACCGTAGAAGTGTCGGACGATAAAACGATTTATATTATTGATGACAAGACAAAATATTGTAACGTCAAAGACTTGGGGTGCGCAGAAATGGGAAAACCGGCGCTTTATCAAACAAATACTGCCACTGCCGCGACTGTCTATAATTATAATAGACCAAATGAATATGACTCGGTTCTTTGTACAGCGGAGGCAGAAGGATGCGAATCATGGACAAGCGATAAAGGGATTGACTATTTCAAAGTTCCGGAAACTCTTTGCGAATATAAAGAGCAAGGAACGGTCAGTTCTGCCGGTTGGTATAAAAAAGGAACAAGCGACCCGTGTTATTCAGGATTTATACAAAATAATACTTATGGAATCTGGAGAAATGCTGACGCTGACTATACCGGATCAGTAGGGCTCTGTCCTTCAAATCAAAATGGTTGTACGGAAATTATTGATCCGCAAGATACTTCTTCTGCTAATCCGAATGGTCGGCCATATTATCTAATTGATAACCAAAAACTAAAATCATTAGAAAATGATCCTGCTTGTAGCGGAAATGTTTCTTTGGAAGAAGGGTGCGTGATGTTTAATAAAACCAGTGTTCCAAATTTACTTTGGAGTGCAGGCGCAACTTATTTCAAGGCAGACAAAGAAGAAAAGCTTGTTGCTCCAGTTACTCAATATGGCAACTGTAAATATACAGGCGCAACTTCTGGATACATAGAATCTTATAGCTTTTGTTTTGAAGCTTCGGATTGCCCTGCTGTTGCTGGATATACCGCATCATGTGCGCCAGCTTCCCCGACTTATGACAGTAATATTGTTTTAAGTGTTACTCGTGATAGAGAGTGCGGAGAATGGCTTTCTTGCAAGACAACTATAAAAGCAACAGATCCAATTACCAATAAAGAAAAGCCGGTTTGCGCGGAAATTGGACTTTGCAATAAATATAGCGCTTCAAATGGCAATGCCACTTGCGCTAACTTTTTAGCGGAGAACTCTGATAGCGGATGGGTCTTGGATGCCAATTATTATGCTCGTCGTGAGACTGGCTGGTATGCAATGGATTATTCAGGGTATTCGGTTGGAAACCAATTCCCTGCGACAGACATTAAAACGCAGGACATAGGAACAGCGGAAAAAGAATTTATATTATATGTTGATACAAAAAAAACAATCGGTTCCGTTCTCGGCGCGCCTACAATCGTAATAACATCCGGACAATACGACTTGGATGGTTCGGTTTTGGTTAAAAGCGTGGCAGAAGGAACTGTTTGCCGAGGATATCCTGAACAAGATTCTCCATTTCCAGAGTCAGTCGCTCAATATGATATCAATGGCAATTTGATTCAAATAAAAAGTCAAGCTTTTCAAAATGCGAACATTTGTGAATATGGCGAAGATTGTGAATGTGACTATACGAAACTTACTTACGGAAACGCGACAACAAAAAAATATGTAACCTATGGCAACAGAAGCGTCGCTTCAGGTATTTGCCAGGGTGGCCCGAAAGACGGAAGTCCTTGCGTGCCCGGCGTAAAATATGAAGACGATCCAAAAAATTCTTGTGGCGATATTACCGGAGGTGGAACTTGTCTAATCTTAAAACGTCAAGATGATGTAATAGGTTGGCAAGGATATTGTTTAGAACGCGATCTTTCAACCCCTATAAATGGAGATAAAACACAAAAAGCTTGCTTAACGTGGCTTCCGCAAGACCTTGTTCCTGGCGCGCGCGACATTTATAATCAATTCCGTACAGCCGGTTATACTCCACCACTTGGCGCAGGAAAATATTATTGTTTACAAGCAAGCGGAAAGTATGACGCAAACGGAAAGAATATAGAAAATAAATATGATAACTTTATCAAATTATCACCGGCTATCACGACAACATGTTTAGATGGGTTTGGATTTGGTATACCGACAAGAATTTGCGGAACAGACGAGACTTTTAAAGCTGGGTCAAACGAACCATTTAGCCCAACCGCATGGCTCGGAATCAAGAGCGTCTCTATTTTAATGTCTGATCAAAATACAGCTAAGTTTGGATTAAAACAATCCTTTACTGCTTCTTTTACTAATGGGCCAATAAATAAAGACCAGATTGAGTTAGTAAGAATCAAAGTACTGGATCAAGAACGGCTTGATATGGACATAGGAACAATATTCTATATCCGCAGTAATCAAGAAAAGATAAATTACATGGCGGGGACTGGGTATTGTGATGGTGACAAAAAGACAGACAATTGTATAGGCGAAGAAAATAGCGGAGGTCTTAAGAGCCAAGAAAAAGCATTATCAGTTTTATCCGGCGATAATTGGTATTTTCGTTATGATGATAACGAAGAGGTAGATGGCACAAAAAGAGATTATTTATCCATTGATTTGTTTTCCATAGCTGACGACGAAATAAATGATTACTGTGGAAATGGAGAAGAGGTTGCGCAAGACGCTTATGCATTAAAATTTAGATTTAAAAATAATGTTTTACAGGGAATAGACGTGGCCGGATGCACTTCTGGCGCTCAAGATGGGAACGACCAGCTTCATGGACTTATTTTTGAAATAAGCTTTAGAATGAGAGAATTATGTGAAGTGGTGGTGGATGTGGCTTCTTCAAAAAATATGGCCGATACAAATGTAACGTGGCAATATAACTTGGATAATAACGCAGGAGCAGAAAAATATTCCGGCAATTCTCTATATCACTATGGTTTTGAGATGCAACCTTTTGGAAGCGCGCAGGCAGATATTGCCCCAAGCGCAACACAAAATTGGTATTCGTATTATACTATTGGTTTGCAAAAGTTCGCAGGTGTTCCGTGGAGTTGTAAAGAAGACTGTGGAACCCCAAAGCCGAGCAATAATAACAAAACAGATATAGACTTTGATGAAAAAAAATTATTTACGACTATTTCTAATAAGCCAAATATTCTTGGCGCTGATACAGCGGGAAGCGCATTAAATTTTTTATCAAATATTTTTGGAAAAGTTTTTAAAGCATATAAATGGAAGGGTAGCGGACAAACAGGATATGCAGAAATAAACTGCGAAACAAGCCCAACAGAACCGGCTTGCGCTTTGGATTATAGTAATACCGGAAATAAACCACTTATATATTCTTATAATCCATCTGTTCCAATAAATCAAAACCAATATCAACTGGCCGATCCAAATCGTATTGTTATAAATAATATTGCAAGCGGAGACATAAATGTAAAGAGCGATCAATATCTGGCAATAGTAAGATTTTATGCTTGGGCTAATTCAACTCACATGCCTATTACAAGCATAAAAGTTGATTGGGAGGGTGACGGCAAATACAACTTTGGTACTACAGACGGGCTGTATAAAAACCATAAACCGATTTGTGCTAATTCTAATACTGAAAAAGCAAAAGTTTGTAGCGGAGTCGGCGGTAGCGAGATTGTTTGTGTGAGCGATAATGATTGTCCGGGTGTAACCAACCTATGCAACAGTAGTATTCAACTATTTGGCAACTCACCCGATGCTTGCGAAGAAGGATATTTTGAGCTTCAGCATATATATACTTGTAGTGAGGATAGCGAATTTTATTATACAACTTCTGGAAAATGCGAATTTAATCCAGAAGTTGTGGTAACTGATAATTGGAATAGCGATAATGAGCTTGGAGGAGCTGGTTTTACAAAAACAGTGGTGTTGCCAAACGGAAGCACCAATATTCAGAATGGCGCATATTATAACGGAAAGATTATTTTACAACCAGTTTTTTATTAAAAAAATAATCCCCTAAGATGAAGTCTTAGGGGATTGTGTAGCCGGCAGGTTACTTGGTGTGAGAAAAGACATCCTTTTCGTCAATTAGTTCTATCGCAACCTGGGTGGTTGCGCACACATTCGGGTGTCTTGCCTGAAGAACGATAACGTCTCCCGGCCAAAGCTCTCTGTCCATGTCTCCAAGGGGGAGGGAAAACGCGAAAATTCCGTGAGAGTCGCTCTTGAAGTGATACTCGCCGTTATAACCAACGACCGACATGAACGTTTCAGGATCGGTGGAGTTCAGCCCTCCGCTGACAGAGAGCAACTCGATGCTGGGGTCGTTGTTGACCCATCCTCCGATGACCAATGGTACCAACTTGCAGGGCGGAAGACCGGAGTCGTCCACGACGACGACCTCGCCAATCGCGCCACCGGTGCCAGTCGCGCTCTCATCGCCACCGCAGGCGGCAAAGAGGACGAGCGAGCAGATGAGGGAAAGAACGGTGATCAGGGATTTCATTTCATTTCTCCTTGTTTGAAGGTTTTTGCCCCGAGTTGCCTCAGGAACAATTTGGTTTCCGATTTTCTTTGTTGGATATAGTATAGCACACTTTAAAGGTTTTGTCAAGTGCTTTAGCTATATTTTGGCTAAAATTAGATAAAAAATATTCAAAAAATCAGTCAAAAATGCCCAAAATTTTAAAAAATAAATTATAAAATTTTTTCAAAATTATTTATTTTCACCATTTAAATCAAAATTCAGCTAAAATTAGCTGAATTTTTGTATATTTAGGCTCTTTTAAGCGCTCTATCGCTTCTGGGACTTCTGAATATTTTACATAAAAAAAGAAACCCTTATTTATGCTCGCTGGGTTTCGGTGCGAGGTTGCGGAGATTACTCCGTCTTGCGGGAACGGAGCGAAGGCATCATCTTCTCGAGTTGCTTCTGCCTGTTCTCTGGAGAGACGGTGGGCACGACCTCCAGCGGAACGTTGCCCTCCTCGACCTCGAGCTTCTCGCAGATCAGCTGAGTCTGGGTCTCGGTGCACCGCTTGACCCAGTTGCCTGCGCCGGTGAGGTAGACTTGGTTGCCGATTTTCGCTGCGCTGGTGTAGGTTGCGCATCCGGTGGCGAAAAACCCGACGAGACAAACGAATGCCAGCATCTTCTTCATGTCCTTCTCCTTTTTTTGTTGATTTCTTGAGACCTTATCTCCACCATTGGGGATAAAAAATCTCTGCATAGCAGAAAGTATAGCATACTTTAAAGATTTTGTCAAGTATCCCATCGGTATTTTATCTAAAATTAGATAAGAAATATTGAAAAAATTAGTTTTAAAATTTTATTTTTGCTGAATATTTTATTAATCGTCAGATATTATTATCTTTGTTTTTTTATGGTATAATGTATATATAAAAAGCAGCATTATATTTATGCGTAAATTAATACAGAATAAAAAGTTTTTAAACATCGTTGCTTTAGTTGCAATTTGTCTTTTGGTACCCCAAATCACCCACGCCGGAATAGCAGAAGTGGCCCAGAGTATTATTGGTTGGGTCGTGCAACAGGTGGTTGGTCTTTTGGGAAAGCTTGCGGTTCAACTCGTCTATCTTTTGGTTGCCATTGCTTCTTATAATGAGTTTGTAAATTCTCCGACAGTTGCCGAAGGCTGGGCTGTTGTTCGCGATGTGGTGAATATGTTTTTTATTGTTATTCTTTTAGTGATTGCTTTCGCAACAATATTTAATGTATCAGAATATAAATATCAAAAAATGCTTCCGCGACTTTTGATAATGGCGGTAGTAATTAACTTTAGCAGAACGATTTGTGGTATTTTTATTGATTTGGGGCAAGTTGTGATGCTTACTTTTGTAAACGGTTTTCAGGCTGCGGCCGGAGGAAACTTTGTAAACGCGCTAAAGATTACCGACTTAATGAACTTTGACCAAAAACAACTGGATGCAGTTCCCGGAGGGCTTCAGTATGCTCAGATTTTTGCGGCAATGCTTTTGGCTCTCATTGTGATGATAGTTACAGTAGTAGTATTGGTTGTTATGGTTTTGGTTCTTGTGATGCGTATAATTATGTTATGGTTTTTAATAATTTTATCGCCAATGGCCTTTATGGCATCTGTCTGGCCGGGAGGACGAATAAAACAAAAATATGGTCAGTGGTGGGATATATTTTTAGATAATATAATGGTAGGTCCGATTTTGGCATTTTTTCTATGGCTTTCTTTATTAGTTTTGGGAACAGGAGACTATGGGACTACTATAATCAAAAATTATACCGATACTGGCGGAGGTCAGGCAGAAAGCGAACGAATGCCAAATACCAGTTTGACCAAAATTGGCACACCGGAAAATATGCTTTCATATATTATGGGAATTGGTATGCTTTTGGGCTCATTATATATGGCAAGCCAAATGCGAAGTGCTGGAAGCGGTATTGCTGGCTCGGCTTTAGGCAAGGTTAAGGGATATGCAAGTGGAGCAGTAAGAAAAGCCGGCGCTGTGCCTGCTAGGATTGGTAGTTATGCCACAAAAGAAGCTTCAGAAGTTGTTCGTGGAGGAGCAAGGAGAGCTAGTATGCCTATTTTGAGTAGTTTAGTAAGAGCTCCTTTGGTCGGTGGACTAGCGGCTAAAGGCGTGGCTAGATTCAGAAAGCAAGAGAAGGTAAGATATGAAAAAGTTACTTCACATATTCAAAATTTAAATACGAAAGAAAAGGCAAATAGGATGAAACGTCTTCAAAGTTTTGGCGGTCTAATAACGGATTCTCAAAAGAAAGAATTAACTGCTTTACAAAGAGATAGGCTGGGAGAATTGCAAAGAGAAAGTTTTGAGCCTACAAAAAATACCTCTGGAAATATAGTAGATAAAAAAACAGGACTATCAAAACAGGACTGGCATAAAGAAAATTCAAAAGAGTTCAGTAGTCTTTCCGAAGCATTAAAAAAATCTACAGACATTGATCCTAAAATAGGTGAAAAATTAGATAAAATAAAAGAGGCAAGACCTGATCTTATGGATGAAAAAGGAAAAGCCGAGACAGCAAGAAATTTAAATTTAGAGAATATCGGCAAAATAAAAGAGCAAGCATGGGGCGATGCGGAATTTATTGAGGCAGTAGAAAAAGCAAATCCAAAATTAATTGAATCTTTAGAAGAAAAGGGAACGGGCGCTCAAAAGAAAGGAATTGGCGAATGGCACAAATGGAAGGCAGATAAAGTCGGGGGAGAGGTTGCGGAAGTCGAAGATTTTCGTCAACGGATTAAAAATAAAAATCGACCGGATTATATGGAAGATAAAGATATTGCCACAATGCCAAGCGGTGATCAATCTGCCGCCATGTTAGATACTTTAGCAAAGGAGGGCCGTATAGAGCCACTTATAAAATCAGGAAATATAAATGTGGCTACAGCAGACCTTAAGACGAGCGGTGGGATCATCGCTAAACAAGTAGCGATTAATGGAAGCGAAGCATTAAGAAATAAGTTTAAAGAAGAAAAGAGGGATGATTATGTTACGGGTCTTCGTGATTCAATGAGCATCCCTGGCGACCACACTGACCAAAGAGCAGAACTTTTGCGTTTAGGGGAAAATATTTCTACATTATATAAGATAGACAAAAAAGGTCAATTTGAAACTAATGATGAAGAAAACAAATTTAAAGCAGATATTAAGAAAGTTCCAAAACGCGACGTTATAGAGATTTCTCCATCGTTAAAGGGCGAAGCCCGTCATCAGGCTTTTGAGACGTTAGATAGAGCTGATTTGGCAAGTTATCTAAACCGCGCGCAAACCGAAGGTTCTGAAGAAGCAATGGCAAAAGCCAAACAAATGATAGGTGATTATATGGAAGTGGCCGAAAGTGGAGGTGCCAGTGAAAATATGCAAAAGAACGCAAAACAAATTTCTGCGTTGCCGGTTTTTAGGTCATTTTTGAAAAAAGAGCCTACATCGGCGGAAGCTGGCGCGAAAGAATATAGTGGAGGAGCTCGTGAGGTAGAATTGCCAGAAGAAGAAATAAAAACATAACTTAACTTATGTCAGAAGATATTTTTGAAAAATTAAATAAACTACCAGAAAAGATAAAGGAATATATGTATAGTGATTCTTTGGCAGATGCGAACTTGGAATTGATTGAAAAATACAAATTTTCCGAAACTCAAAAGGAAGATTTTTTTGATATTTTAAATCAGATATTTGTAAAAGAAATGTCACCTGATAGTTTGGACGGAGTTTTGATGAATAAATTAAAAATAAAAGATGATAAAATTATTTCTGCTTTAGCCGGAGAAATCAGAGAAAAAATTTTGACGCCAATTGCTGATTATTTTGGAATGTCAGAAGCAAGAGAAATAAATAAAGAAGGGGATAACGTTTTGGTTGCCAAATCTATCTCAAAATTTAATCTTCAATTTGCTTTGCCGGACTTAAAAGAAAGATTTACAGACATCTCTGGAAGTTTTCTAGAAAACGTAAGAACGAAATCACAATTTAAAAATACATTAGGAAAGCCGATAGATATGGGCGGAATGGGCTATGATAATGAATTAGCGGAAAATATTGCAAAATTTTTTGGTTCATATATGCGGATACAGGAGATAGAAAAGAAAAAAGAAAAAGAAGGCGCAATACCAAAAACAAGAAGGATAAAAAGTTTGGATATTAAAGAAATAGAATCTCCTTCTATTTTTTCTTCTCCTTTGAAAAAGGGGGACATAGGGGGATTTAAAAATCCTCCCCAGCCCTCCTTTTCCAAAGGAGGGAGTGAAGATGCTGTTTTCTCTGTCATTCCTGCGGAAGCAGGAACCTCGACAAAAAATGATGAGGTCGGTTTTACTTCCGAAGAAAAAGAAGTTGAAGAAATGAAGCAAAGAGTAGAAGAAATCCGAGGTTCAGAACCGCACCCTGTCACCGAATCAAAGACTGATGAAGCTATAAAAGAAGTAGACATAAAATTTCCATCAGTAGAGCTGAATGATCGATTAAGGGCGCTCGTGGATTCGCGATTACGTAATGTCCGCACATCTACGCAAACGTTTGAACGGTTAACATTACCAGTAAAGCAAGGAGGCTTGGGTATTTCAAAAGAAGAAGCAGATAGAATATCATTAGCACTGAATAAATACTTAGATAAAGAAAGTCATGATTTATATAAAGGCAAAGTAGGAGAAATAAAAAAATTTGAAAAAAAGGTTTCAGAACAAAAAATAGAAAAAGATGAAAGAGAAAACCGACAACAGCAAGAAGGGTTAAATAAAAAATTTGAAAAGCTCATCGCCAGAAGGCGAATCAAGAAAACAAGAAAGCAAGAAAGCACAAGAGCGCAAGAGAAACTACTCAGAAAGTCCCTTCCTTCGGAGAAGGGAGGACAGGAGGGATTTAATAATGAAAGTTCTCCCTCTCTGAAAAAGGGGGATATAGGAGGATTTATAAATCCTCCCCAGCCCTCCTTCTCCAAAGAAGGGGGTGTAAAACCAACGCTTGAAGATATTGCCTATAAATCAAAACTTTATGGTCCGGTAGAGGAAATCGCCAATATGACGTTTGAGGACTTTAGAAGAATTTCCAAAGACCCTAAAGAAGCTATTTTAAAAATAAAAGATAAATTAGCGCTTTTGCGTGAAGAATCATTTACAAAATATCAAACTGGTGTAACCGCTTGGAAAAAGTCTCCGTTATATAAAGAGTACTTAAAATTGTTAAATGAAAGTTTGGCTAGCGGAAAATCATTAGAAGAAAGTCTTCTTTCAAATCAAGCATTAAACAAAGAAGAATTTGATGCTATAATAGATAGTAGGATTGAATAAGGAATTATGAATCAGGAATCAAGAAGAATAAGGAGCTTTACGAATTTATTTGCTTGGCAAGAGGGACAAAAGTTAGTCTTAATGATATATGGAATTACCAAATCTTTTCCACAAAAAGAAAGTCTCTGTTTAACAAGCCAAATGAATAGATGCGCAGTTTCTATTACTTCCAATATAGCCGAAGGATTTAGTAGGGAGACGCATAAAGATAAATTAAGATTTTATTTTATTGCACTAGGTTCAACTACAGAATTGCAAAATCAGCTCCTCATAAGTAGAGACATAAAATATATAGATAAAAATGAATTTAATTTGATTGCCGAGAAAACTGTAAAAGTTCATAAAATAATAAATGGTTTGATTAAAAAAACAAAAGAAATGATTCCCAATTCCTAATTCTTTATTCCTAATTCCTGTTTTCTATGCAACAATTTGTCGTTCCACAATTTATAGATGTAGAAGATAAAATTATCGGGCCAATTACAACCCGCCAGTTTATAATAATGCTTGCTACCTTATTATTGGATTTTATTGGATACAAGCTCCTCACTTTTATATTTTTTATATTATTTTTGCTTATAGTAACCGGCTTCGCTATTGTTGTTGCTTTTGCTAAAGTAAACGGCCAACCATTTCATTATTTTTTATTAAATTTATTTCAAACTTTTAGAAAACCCGGACTTCGTATTTGGCAGAAAGATATAACTGATGCAGAATTAAAGCAAAAAGCTAAAACCGCGCCAATACTTGCGCCAAAAGTAGTAATTAATAAAGAGCGTCCAACCGCTTCAAAGTTATCAGAGTTAACATTATTAGTAAATACAGGCGGAGTATATCGCCCGGAAGAATAATTTTTAATTAATATGTCAAAGCCAGGACCTAGCACAAAAAGATTTTTGGACATTGGGGAGATAAAAGAAGATGTTGTGATAATGAAAGATGGCACACTTCGCGCCGTTCTTTTAGCGTCCAGTATTAATTTTGCTTTAAAATCAGAAGAAGAACAGCAGGCGATTATTAGTGGTTATGTTGGTTTTTTAAATAGTTTAGATTTTTCATTACAAATTGTTATTCAATCACGGCGCTTAAACATTGAAAAATATATAGAAAAATTACGAGAGCTGGGGAAAAATCAAAAAAATGAGCTTTTAAAAATACAAATAGCCGATTATAGACAATTTATAGGAGAATTGATAGAGATGGGCGATATAATGAGCAAGAAATTTTATGTTGCCATTCCATATAGTCCGTTTACCAATAAACAGAAAGGCTTTTTTAGTCGCTTTAAAGAAATATTAACACCTGCTTCAGCCATCTCAATGGATAAAAAAGAATTTTTAAAAAGAAAAAGAGATTTGATGCTTCGTGTAGAATCTGTATCTTCTGGACTGCAAAGTATGGGCGTGTATACGATACAACTAGACACGCAGAGTCTGATAGAACTTTACTATGATGCCTATAATCCGGATTTACGCGAATCACAAAAATTAACACCAATTAACAATTTGAGAGTAGAAGAATAACACCCAAATTTATGGTATTTAAACCAGGAGGCGCAACTGCGCCTACACCACAACCAAGAGAACTCACTGAAGCTGAAAAAAGAAGGCAAGAGGAAGCAAAAAAAATTTCCGAACAAACGGTTGCCTTAGAAGAAGAACGTGCATATAGAAAAGGCGTTGTCAGTGTGATGGATCTAATTGCTCCGGCTGCTTTTGAGGTAAAGCCGTCATATTTAAGAATGGGCGACGTATTTGTTCGTACTATTTTTGTTATAACATATCCACGTTATGTAAGTATCGGCTGGTCAGCCCCGATTATTAATTTAAATACCACTTTAGATATTTCAATGTTTTTTTATCCGGTAAAGTCTGATGTTATTTTGAAACAGCTTCAGAAAAAGGTTGGAGCTTTGGAAGCGCAGATAATCGCAGATTCAGAAAAGGGTATGCCCCGCGATCCAATACGAGAAACTGCACTTCAAGATATAGAAAGATTACGTGATGATCTTACTCAGGGAACGGAACATTTTTTTCAATACGCTTTTTATATAACTATTTATGCAAAAAAAGAAGAAGAATTGGAAAAAATAAGCAGTCAGATAGAAACACAATTCGGTTCCAAGTTAATTTATTCCAAAAAAGTATACTATCAGGCAGAACAAGGCTTTAATTCTACTTTGCCTTTAGCAAACGATGAATTGATGATTACATTTAATATGAATTCGTCGCCGATTGCGTCGTCATTTCCTTTTATGTCCTCAGAACTTACTTCAGACGACGGAGTTCTTTATGGAATCAACAGACATAATAACAGCTTAATTATTTTTGACAGGTTTAGCTTGCAAAATGCGAATGCGATTGTTTTTGCAACTTCTGGCGCTGGAAAAAGTTATGCTGTAAAGCTGGAGGTTTTGCGTAGCTTAATGCTTGGCATAGATGTTATAATTATTGATCCGGAAATGGAGTATAAACACTTATCCGACGCTGTCGGCGGAACATATATAAATGTATCTTTAGCATCAGAGTCAAAAATAAATCCTTTTGATTTGCCAAGAGCAGTCGGCGCGCAAATTTCTACAGAAGATATTATTAGGAGCGCGGTTATCACAATAAAGGGTCTTTTGCGTATTATGCTTGGTAAAGCCGGCAAAGGCGGACAACGGACACTTACTTCAACAGAGGATTCTGTTTTAGACCGCGCGCTTTTAGAAACATACGCAAAAAAAGATATTGTCGCCGGCGCAGACATTACAAAAATGGAACCGCCAATTATGCAAGATTTACTTGATATTTTAGAAGGAATGGAGGGTGCCGAGGATTTGGTCACCCGCTTAAAAAAATATACGGAAGGGACGTTCTCCGGACTTATAAATTCTCCAACTACGGTTGATATTAATAATCAATTGGTTACTTTTTCTGTTCGTGATTTGGAAGACGAGCTTCGTCCTATAGCGATTTACACGATTGTAAATTTTATTTGGAATACCGTCCGTTCTGAGAGTAAAAAAAGAGTAATGGTAATTGATGAGGCTTGGTGGTTGATGCAACATGAAGATAGCGCTAAGTTTATTTTTGCCCTTGTAAAAAGGTGCAGAAAATATTATTTAGGTATTACGACCATCTCTCAAGATGTAAACGATTTTTTACTTTCTCCATATGGGCAGGCGATTATTACGAACTCCTCAATGCAACTTTTATTAAAACAGTCACCAGCAGCGATTGATTTAATTCAAAAAACATTTTTATTAACTCAAGGCGAGAAATATTTACTCTTAGAGTCCGGAGTAGGCGAGGGCATCTTTTTTGCCGGTAATAAGCACGCAGCAATAAAGATAGTTGCTTCTTATGCCGAAGATCAGCTCATCACAACAGACCCTAAACAACTATTACAGATTGAAGAAGAAAAGGATGAATTTAAAAAAGAAATGGATAAACGAGGATAAACCATCAATCTTATGATAGAAAAAATAAAACAATTTTTTCAAAAACATAAAAAGTTAATTTTAATAATATTGGCATTAGTTTTGATTTTATTTATTGTTATTTTTTCAATTCCAAGAAAAAAACAGGAAGAAACTGTGACGACAAGTACAATCCGGGGAACCGATATTGCCGAACAACCAACGATAGTAAAAGGAGAACTAACGATAAAAGATAAGGAGATATCAAATGTTTCAATTGTTGCACGAAATTTTGTAGAAATTTATGGCAGTTATTCAAACCAGAGCAATTATATAAATATCGAGTCCGTTCTTCCTCTTGTTTCAATCTCATATAAAAATGAATTACAATCTTTACTCAAAACTAACAGAGCAAATTATAAGCCGGGAGAAGTTTATGAAGGCGTAACAACCGTTGTATTGAATAATGTTACAGAATACTTGGATGAAACAAAGGGTACGGCAACATTGTTAGTAAAAACACAAAAAAAAGAATCGCAAGAAACCCAGGCAAACTATAAAATCAGTTATCAGGATATTCGTGTGAGCTTAGTAAAGGAATCTGGAGCATGGAAGGTCAGCAGCGCAAAATGGATAGAGTAACTTTGCGGTAATTTTCCCCCTTCGGAGAAGGGGGATTCAGGAGGATTTAATAATTTACTCCACCCCCTGTCATTGTGAGCCTGCCTGCCGGCAGGCAGGGAGGTACTCCGATGCGGCAATCTCATAATTATGAACAAAGCCAAAATTCAGCTAAGGAGGATTTTTGCTGAGTTATCGGATTATTTTTTTCCAAAAAATTGTTTGAATTGCGAAAAAGAGGGAAGCTGGATCTGTGAAAGCTGTAAAGACAGCTTATTTTTTATGGATGCAAGATTTTGCCCTTTTTGTCGGGGGCTCTCTGATATGTACGTTGTTTGCCAAAAATGTAAGAAAAAAACCGGCATAAACGCACTGTTCTCGCTTTTTAAATATAATGATTCTTTAGTGCGTAAAATTATAAAAAATTTTAAATATCGCTATATAAAAGATATTTCCGACGAGCTTAAACCGATTTTTAGAAAATTTATTATAAAATATAAAAGCTTAATTGACTTTGAAGGTGCAGTCTTGATTCCTGTTCCGCTTTATCCGCGAAATAAAAGAGAGAGGGGATTTAATCAGGCGGAGTTTCTCGCAAACATCATTTCCGAAATACTTAATATTCCGGTAAATGCGAAATGTGTTAAAAAATGTAAAAAAACAAAAAATCAAGCAGGGCTTGATATAAATGCGCGCCGCAACAATTTGTCCGGCTCGTTTGAAGTTATCGGCCAAGCGCCAAAAAAAGCAATTATTATTGATGATGTTTTTACAACCGGTGCGACAATTCGAGAAATTGCAAATATTCTTCGTTCTGCCGGCGTAGAAAATATCCAGGTTATAACCTTAGCAAGAGGATAGTATAATTATTCCAAATGAATTTTTTGAAGTTCAGTGTCCAGATAATCTTTTAACCGGGGATATTTTTTTAATAAGCGATCGTTTTCCAAAATTTCTTTCGCGCTGTTTTGCGCTTTTTTTATTAAAAACATATTATTCATATCTGCCAGCTTGAATTCTATTTTTCCAGATTGCTCTTTTCCGTAAATTTGTCCGGGACCGCGCAATTGCAAATCAAGCTCTGCCAACCGAAATCCATCATTTATATTTTCCATTTCTTTTAATCGGCGGGTTGAGCTATCGGTAGGAAAAAGCAGACAGTATGATTGGTGTTCACTCCTACCCACTCGTCCTCTAAATTGGTGAAGCTGTGCTAGCCCAAACCGTTCTGCGCCCTCAATCATCATAATAGTCGCATTTGCTACATCAACGCCTACTTCTACAACCGAAGTAGAAACAAGAATTTTTATTTCCTGGTTTTTAAATTTTTGCATTATGTTGGTTTTTTTTGCAGATTTTAATTTGCCATGCAAAAATCCAATATCTATATCGGGAAAAATTTTTTCATTCAATTTTTTATATTCTTTTGTCACTGATTTTACTCCGAGTTTGTCCGACTCATCTATAAGCGGGCAAACGACAAACGCTTGTCTGCCCTCATTGAGTTGTTTTTTAATAAATTCATATGCCGAAATCCGTTTCTCCGGTCCGACGACAATTGTTTTTATTTTTTTTCTACCTTGCGGAAGCTCGTCTAAAAGAGATATATCAAGGTCGCTGTATTGTATTAAAGACAATGTTCGTGGAATTGGTGTCGCGGTCATCGAAAGCAGATGAGGATACTTGCTACTCTCTTGACAGGAAGATAATTTTGCGCGTTGCTCTACCCCAAACCTATGCTGTTCATCAATTACGGTTAATGCCAGTTTTCTAAATTTTATATTTTCTTGAATAAGCGCATGTGTACCGATTATGATGTCAGAATTAGTGGTAATATGATTTGCATCTATTTTTTTTCTTCCATTATTCATAATTCCTGATTCATAATTCATCATCTTATTGCCTCGCGTTACAAGTCCGATTTTTATATTTAAGTCGGTAAAAATTTGGCAGAAAGTTTGATAGTGTTGTTCCGCCAGTATTTCCGTTGGCGCAAGCAATACGGATTGCAAGCCGGAAAGCACGGAGTTATACATTGCGATAGCCGCAACAAGTGTTTTACCGGAGCCGACATCTCCATTTAAGAGTCGATTCATCGGGTATGGCTCCGTAATATCTTGCAGTATTTCCCATGACGATTTTCTCTGCGCCAAAGTAAGCTCGAATGGAAGTTCGGAAACAAATTTTTTTATTTCTTTTCCATGAAAGTTTATAGGATATGAGCTTTTATTCTTTAATTCATTTTTCAGCCAAAAATTCTTTAACTGATTCATAAAAAGTTCGTCAAAGGCCAGGCGTTCTCTTGCTTTTTGGCATATTTCCATTGAAGAAGGGAAGTGAATATTTAAAATCGCATCTTTTATCTCAAGTAGGTTATTTTTTGCAATTATTTCTTTGGGCAAACTTTCTTCCAAAAAATCAATAAAGGGAAGCGCGAATTTTATTGCTGTGCGTACCTGCTTTTGGGAGATGCCATAAGTCAGGGGATAGATAGGTACGATTCTCCCGCAGTGGCTTGGATTATCGCTTACTTTTTCATATTCCGGGCTGACAAGTTCCAGAGACGAGATATTTTTAGCGACCAGAAAAAGTTCGTCTCCCGGATTTATAATATTTTTATCTTTTAGATACCATTGGTTGAACCAAATAGCTTTTATTTTTCCTGATTCGTCGTTTAATATGGCTTCGGTTATTTTTTTATAGTTTTTTGGGCTTTTAAAATTTCTGATAGACTCCACCGTTACCTTTATTATTGCGACATCATTTGGCAGGAGCTCTTTTATTTTTTTTATTTTACTTAAATCTTCATAGCGGAAAGGATAATGCAAAAGCAGGTCGCGGATTGTCGCAAGCCCAAGGTTTTTTAACTTTTTTTGTATTTGCCGGCAATAAAAATTTATTTCTCCGACGGGTTTATCGAGCTCCTTCATATAATCAGATTTTATATAAAAAGAGGATATTTTTCAAGTATTGTAAAAGCTCTTGATTTTTTATCGGATTTGTGCTATATTATTAGAAATGCTCTCGTAGTTCAACGGATAGAACGCAAGATTGCGGATCTTGTAATACAGGTTCGATTCCTGTCGAGAGCACCAT
>Ga0210057_1003756_pt1 | contig 20714 bp, 22 predicted proteins | sample CryGeyCG2114_010_2_FD_183968 | JGI IMG/M metagenome (GOLD analysis project Ga0210057, IMG submission 183968) | Groundwater microbial communities from aquifer - Crystal Geyser CG10_big_fil_rev_8/21/14_0.10 (SPAdes) (version 2) | ecosystem: Environmental > Aquatic > Deep subsurface > Groundwater ...
TTAGAGTTTACTTATCTTTCTCATCAATAATATCATCCATTTGGCTTATGGATTCTTTGATGTCTTTCTTTAAGCCAGAGAATATTTCATCTTGTTCTTCTTTTACTGTTACTGGCTTCTTTGCTTTTTTCAATTTAGGTTTTTTGTTTTCCATTTTAGTAATTCTCCGTAGTATTCATCTTTTCTATATGATCTATTTTCTTTAACAATTTTTCCATGAGCTTTTTATGCTGCTCTGCTTCGGCTTTTCTTTGCTGCTGCATTCTTTTTTCTGTTTCTTTTAGATTACTAGTTAGTTCTTGAATATCTTCCTGTTGAGTTTTTATTCTTGTATCATAAAGATTTTCTCTTTTCTTTCTTTCTTCTAAATCATCTTGCATTTTTCTTAGATCATTATCATACAATTTCTTTTTTGTGTCATGTCTGTTAATTGCAAGGAAGTTTACATACTTATCAATTTCTCTGCTGCTTGGGCGGTGCCCGAGCCTGGCATTGACTTCATCAAGTGTCCAGCTACTCTTTAAAAGATGGCATGCCATGCTGCTTCTCAGGTCTTTCCAGGTTACAGGCTGATTTTTTGGAATACATTTTGCATTTGCTATTCCAACTGCTCTATCAAGAAACTTCTTTGCTTGTCTGTACTCAAACTTGAAAACTAATTCATCATCTTTTAAATTTTCTAGAGTTATACCTAAAAACTGAACTGTTTCTTTAAAATTAGTTATCTCGCTTCTTGTCTGTCTTGTTCTCTTTAATTTATCTTTAGGAAGATTAACAAGATACTCTACTTCTTTTGTAGTTGGATTTATCTGCTTAAAGAAATCTGATTTTTTCAACTGAAGAAGAGTATTAACATTTTCTCCAATATCAAATGCAAGCCATGCAAGAGTTTTATGATCTGGAGAAATTATTATATCTGTAATTTTCTTGAATGTATCAAGTTCAATAAATCTTACTTCTTCTTTATTAGGTCTTCTATAGAATTCCATAACCTCTCTTACTAGATGAGTTTTTCCAGCCATGTCAAATGGCTTGCTTCTGAATACTTTTCCATAATAACTTTTAAGATCTCCGTATCTCTCTCCATTTTTGTTTTTAATCTTTCCATCTTCAAGATCATCATAAACTTTCTTAATGTCTTTCTTGTCTAGTTTTACCCAGGGCTTATTAGCAAACCAATTATTTACATTCCTGAATTTTGTAACATAGGTGCAGAGAGTTTTATATGTAGATTCATCAAGAGCAGTTAGTCCATTAATTCTTTTCAGCTTGTTCTCTTCCCAATCAAAAAATTCTCTGAATAGCTTTCTGTTTTCTTTGCATATAGAAGAGTCATTCAGCAGCTTCTCTTTCATCTTCAGGAAACTTTCTTTGAATATCATAAGAAATACAGCAGAAGCTAGTTTTTAAGCCTTTTGCAAGTATGAACCTTTAGGTTCAACGCCCCCACGAGGATTCGAACCCCGAACAGTTCCTCCGCAAGGAACCATTATATCCATTTAACTATAGGGGCAAGATAAATAGAGATTTTTGTTATATAAATTTATTTAAACTATGAATTTTTGTTTGTGGGATGGAAAGTTTAAAAGAAGGTATAATAGCTGATTCAGAAAATTTTGAATTTTCTGACTCTCCAAAAACTGCTGTTTTTGCAGATTTACATATTCATTCTAGGTTTTCTAGAGCTACTAGCAAATATATAAATTTGGAAAATTTAGAAAAATATGCTAGGATTAAGGGTTTGGGATTATTAGGAACAGGGGATTTTCAACATGCTTTGTGGTTTAAAGAGCTAAATGAGTTAGAGGAAAGAGATGGGATTTTGTATACAAAAACAGGATTTCCTTTTGTATGGCAGACTGAAATCTCGTTGATGTACACACAGGATGGAAAAGGCAGGAGAGTGCATTTAGTTATTTTAGCTCCTAGTAAAGAAGTTGTTCAGCAGATAACTAAATTTTTAGGGAGCAAAGGAAGGTTAGATTATGACGGAAGGCCGATTTTTGGTTTTAATAGTATAGAGTTAGTTGACGAGATGATGAGGATAAGTAATGAAATAGAAATTATTCCTGCACATGCATGGACTCCTTGGTTTGGGATTTTTGGGAGCAAGTCTGGATTTAACAGTTTGAAAGAAGCTTTTCAGGATAGAGAAAAAAATATTCATGCAATTGAAACAGGAATGAGTTCAGATCCTGAAATGAATTGGCATTTAAGCCAGTTAAATAATAAATCTATAATAAGTTTTTCTGATATTCATAGTTTCTGGCCATGGAGATTAGGAAGAGAAGCTACAATTTTCAATATAGATAAAGAAAAATTAAGTTATAAAGAAATAATAAGGCAGATTAGGGAAAACTTGATATCAGGAACAATTGAGACTGATCCTGCTTATGGAAAGTATCATTATGATGGGCATAGGTTATGTAATTTTTCTTCTTCATCAGAAGAAACTAAAAAGTTAAAGGGAATATGTCCTATTTGCAAGAAACCTTTAACAATAGGAGTTGAAAATAGAGTTGAGGAATTGACTGATCAAGAAATAGATAAGAATCTTAATAAAAAACCTTATTACAAAATTCTGCCTTTGCACGAGCTAATTGCTTTAGCTAAAGCCTCAACCTTAGCTTCTAGGAAGACGTGGCTTGTATATAATAATCTAATTGAAAAATTTGGAAATGAGTTTAATATTCTCTTACATATAAGTAAAGAAGAATTAATAAAAGCATTGCCTGAAGATTTAGTTTTAGTTGATTTAATATTGAGGAATAGAGAAGGAAAGATAAAAGTAAAAGCAGGATATGACGGGACTTATGGTGAGGCTATGTTGGGAGAGAAACAGGCTAAATTGATTTAATCTTTCCTTGTATTTTTATAAATATTTGCATGTCCCGGTATTATCCAATCAGCTATCCCTAATATTTTTTCTCTACTTTCTTTTAAATTTTCTTTATCATCTGCATATAGATCATCTTCCGGTAAATTTTCTTTCCAAAAAACATCTCCTACAATTGCTATTGTTCCTTTATTTGTTTTTACTAACAAACTTATGCTTGTTGAATCGTGTCCTGGTGTTTTTACTATTCTTATATCTTTTGTAAATTGTTCTTTCCAGTCTTCAACTTTATCTTCATACCATAAACCATAAAACTCTAGGGTTTTTGCATTAGGAAACATACCAATATTTCTATAATGGTCTATATGGGAGTGAGTTATACAAACTATATCTATATCATTTATGGTTAAATTTTCTTTTTTTAAAGCGTCAATCAAAATTTTTTGGCTTTTTAATACACCAGGGTCAACAATTATGTTGAGATTTTTGTCTTTAATTAGAGTTATAGTTGGGCAAGTGCTTTCCTCTTCTTCCTGCTTTGAGTCTGCTGTTGTATGCCCTGGAATTAAAACTTTAACTTCTGCCATTTTCAGTTTTTTTAATCTTAATATATTTATATCCTGCTTCTTTTGTAGGGTAACTACAATGTTCTTTTTTTAAGGTATATTTCCCGCATTTCTGGCATCCTCTAAGTTTCATTTTCCAATTTCAAACTCTGCTTTCTCTTTTTTTGCATTATTTTCTACATCTTGCAAGATTTTTTGCAATTGTAAATTTGCTTTTTTGTAATCTTCTGATTTAATTTTTAATGAGAACTTGCCAGCCGCCTTGTAGCTAATCAAATCTTTGTATGGCATTAGAATATATTTTATTTTTTTAATTCCATCTGGTAAGTTGCTTTTCAATGAAAAATCTTTTTTTACTTCTACTTGTTTTTCTTTTTTCTCCTGTAGAATTTTGCATATTTTTCCAGCTTCCTCTTTTGTGAAATATTTCTCAAGCTGTTTTGTGTTTGTCTTGCAAAATTGTAAAAATTCATATAAGCTTGATTCCTTTTTTATTTCCTCTGCTTTTTCTAATGCCTTTTCTTTAACTATCGATTTTATTATACTTAGTGAGTTTTTTTCTTTTTCGTATTTTTCGAGAACTTCTTGTTTTTCTTTATTGCTAACTCTTCTCAGGCTTAAATTAATATTTTCCTTGTTTATCTCTAAAATTTTACAAACTATTTTCTTTCCAGGGACTACATAATCTCTAAGATTCCTGATTCTTCCAGGAGCAATTTCTGAGGTAACTATAGTTCCCGAACCGTTATTTTCTATTTTTACAAATACAGTTGTTTTTTCAATTTTCTCTACTGTGCATAAGACTAATAAGCCTTCTTTCAATTTCATATTTTGTTTAGAAATAATTGGCTTTTAAATCTTATGAAGACAACCTGCGGTTTTCTCTCACACATTTTCCCCTTAAAAAAACTGAAATTCATTGAGCCATGAATTTCCATTTAAATCTTTACTGCAATCTATCTTTAAACATCTATATTTTTACTACTTCTAATTGTAAGGCATTTATCAGATTATCGACGAATTCTTTTTCTTTATCTCTTGGTATTAAACAGCCTGCTGCTAAAGGATGCCCCCCACACTCTCCTTCTATATTTCTCATTGCTTTCTCTAATAGTTCTCTAACATTCCTACCCTTTCTCCCTGAAACTCTTGCTGATACTTTTATTTTTTCCTTATCATAAGACATTGTGATTATTACTGTTCCTTCTTTATATTGATGGGACATTGACATGATACTTGCTACAGTGCCTATTATTGTGTCTCTAATTTTGTGTTCTGCATTCAAAAATACATAACCATTGCCTTCTATTTTATTATTCTCTGCAAAATTTAAAGCTGAAACTAGCTGCTGTTTGTAATCTGCATAAATTGTTTCTGCCTTTGTTCTAGCTTCCTTATTATCTAAACACAAAGATAATGCGATATTTGTATATCCTAGTCTAGAACAAGCATTTATCATAGCTGATAACTCTCTAGCATCTTCTAACCTGTTAAATAATTTTACAAGGTAGATGTTACCAATTAAATCCTCTCCTTTTTTTCTTGTCCTTAATAATATTGCAGTTATTAATTTAGAAAGCTCTTCTTCACTTAATTCTATTAAGTTTTTATACCCATTATTTTCTTTTTTGATTCCAATCTCTCTTAATAAGCTTAAGACACCCTTTGAATTTCCTGTGATTCCTGGTATAAATATAGAAGAGGAAAATTCAAGAGTTTTATGGACTGGACGAGTAGCAGGGTATAAAAGTAAACCTTTTTTAATTATAACTTCTGCATCTTCTAGTATTTTGTTATTTATTTTGCTTATCTCTCTTTCTAACATGTCTCCTACCATTCCGACTACTGCGAGATTTGCTAAATCTTTATTTTCCCTCGAGATAAATTTAGAAAATAAATAAGTTAATCCGGAAGCAGAAATTTCTTCCTCATCTAAGAGATGGGGATTTATTATTGTAGTATTTTTTCCGGGAATTGTTGAAATTTCGTGGTGGTCTATTACAAAAGCATCTTTCAACTTTGAAATTTCATCTAGTAAGCTTGAACCCAGATCAAGAAAAATTATTAATTCACTATCATTACTTAATCCTTCTACGAAATCTCTTTCAAGATTTTTTACAATTTTTATCGAAAATTTTTTATCAAGTCTCTTCAATGTTTTGGCTAAAATTGCTGCAGAGGTTATGCCGTCTGTGTCATGATGGGAAATTATTTTTATGTTTTTATCTTTAATTTTTTCTAAAAATTTTTCTACTGCAATCTCAATTGCTTTTTGCATCTTCAAAATTCACCCTTTAGTTCTATTTTTTTCTATATTCTCTTAGCTTCTTCAGTTTTGCCTCTTTTATGGATAATGCTCTTTTTACGTTATGATCTTGTCGATTCCTTGCGCTATGCTTTTTCATTTTTTCTACCCGCAGTGCTAAATTTTTTATATCTGCGTCTTCGAATAAATTATTTTTTTTGAGTACTTTGTTTATTTTTAAACTATGAGATTTTGCATTTATACCTTTCTCTTTCAACTTTAAACCAATTTTTTCTGATGTCATTCCTTGCTTTGCTAAATCTAAGATTAAGCTTTCTATCTCTTTCTCATTTAATTTTTCTTCTTTTGGCTTTTCTTCTTTATTTTTTTCTAATTTTTTTCGTGGCATATTAGTTTTTCTTTTCGGTTGTTTTTAAATCTTGCTATAAAAATATACAGGAGATTTTTAAATCTCCTGTCTCATAAAAATCCTTAAGGATTTTTAGATAGCCCCACCAGGATTCGAACCTGGGTCCCAAGCTCCAAAGGCTTGTATCCCTAGTCTTCTTTTGCAATTAAGCAGAAAGAATTTGACCGCTGGACGATGGGGCTATTCTTTCCGCATCTATTTTATTAAGATGCTTAGGATTACTAAAACCTATTAGTTTTATAAACTTTCTTAATTCTGATTTTTTAGTTATATTTATCTCTTTTCCTTTTGTGATATTTGAAGGGAATATGCCTAATAATATTAGAGAATCTCTCACCTCGTTTAGCAATCTGCTATTTCTATTAGAAAAATTTATTTGATGAGAATTCTGATTGGCGAGTCTATAAAAAGAGCCGTCAGTGTCGTATAGCCCCCTTAGGCAGGATTTCAAAAACCTTGGATTCTTCTTAATCCAACTTGGTATTCCAACAACATTTCTTATTTTGTCTCCAGGTTTAAACTCTTTTTGCTCTAAAAATTCTACTAATTTTTTACTTACGGCCTCAATAAAAACAGCATTCGAATCTTTAAATTTTCCAACCCGCGGAGTTATATCAAATAGTTCTTTAATCATGGGCTTAACATATCTTGTTAGATATTTTTTATCGTTTCTTGAGTCTCCAACAATTCTTATTGAGTAAGTTCCTCTCTTATGACCCTTTATTTTTGTTAGATTTCCATCACCTAACATTATTCCATAAAACTCTGCCAATCTTCTTGAATTTTTTGGCAATTTGATTTCCTTAGTATTTCCTTTTGATACTTTTCCACCCTTTATCTGCCCCCAGTTATCTTCTTCTTCTCTTAAAATGAATTTTCGGTATTTGTTTCTTAAATTTAATTTATTAAATATGTCTTTTGGTAAAGCACATTCTTCATAAAAATAAGAAATAAGCCTTCCTTTATCGAGACATAGGTAATTTGAGAGTTCTTTCCATGTTAATTTTCTAGCATCTTTTTCCTCTTTTAATAACCCTCTTTGTTTATTTTCTTTAAATATAAGCCTCATTATATATAAAATTTATTTGCCCTTATAAATTTATTGCTTGACCACTGTACTATGGGCTGTATTTTTACTAGAATGCAAGGACTTTTAAATTTTTGGTAAAGAAAAAGAAGATAGTTGTTTAAATTGGGGTTTTTGGTCTATTATTTTTGCTGTATTTGAGTTGTTATTAGCCTTTCCAATTGCTTCTTTAATTGCCTTATATAAATCTTTTTCTCCTATTAATAAGATAGGTTGTTTTGATTGTACTGAATAGTATTGATGTTGGATTACTAATTGGTTAAAAAATTCTTCTATTACATTGTCTAGAGAATTTTCATCTGCTGGATTCATTTTTACTTGTATCTTCCTCGTTTTTCAACTTTTTCTAGCTGTTTCAAAATTTTTTCTCTGTCTTTAGTTTCATAGCCAGACAGAATAGCTTTAAAAAGTTTTTCCCAGTTTTGAAAATGCTTAGATTCTAGGGCTTGTCTTAATAGATGCAAGTCTACTGCTTTGTCTTCTATTCTTGTTGAGTGGAAAGATAAGCCAAAATCTATTAAGAATATTTTAAAATTATTAATAACTAAACTATTTGACAATTCGGGGGAGGTTTTTTTATTATTTATTGATTTATTGGTTTTTGTATCATCCTCAACTAATATCATGTTGCTTGTTGTTAAGTCTGAATGAATTATGTTTAAGTCATGCATTTTTGCAACTTCTTTTCCTATTTCCTTGCAAATTTCCAGCTGCTTGTTTTCTGGAAAAGAATCTAAAAAATCTGATAATTTTTTTCCTTGAATGTACTGCATAACTATTTCTTTATTTTTTTCATCAACTTTTATTATTTTTGGAACATTAATTTTTCCTTGTAATTTTTCCATTATTTTTGCTTCACTTCGTGTTCTCAGCTTTCTTAACTTTTCATCTATCTCTGAGATTCTGTAAGATTTCTTTATTCTTCTTTTAATTACAAAATTTTCCTGCAGGAAAATTTTTGATTCTGCTCCCTGATAGAAAACCGAGCGAGCAGAAGGCGAGCGAGGTGTGAGTTTTTCCATGTTAGCTTTGTTTTAAAGGGAGTTTTAAGTATAGTATAGATAGGATTACTGAAGTATAAATATAAGATAAAAATAATTTTTCGCTCGTACTTAAATTTGGTAGTATAATCAAATAAAAAAGAGGAGTTAAAATTAAGATAGCCCCTAAACTATAACCCTTTAGTTGTATGTCTTCTAATCTGTCTGCTAAAAAATATTCAAATTTATGCTTAGGCATAAATAAGAATAATATAAAGAAGAGAAGTGCTCTTAAACCGCCAAGAATGATAAATATATCATTTATGTTAAGATTGAACCCAATTGATTTAATTCTCTGTATAAAAATTAAGATGGCCAGTATAAAAATAAAGCAATAGAATAGCATAGAAGCAAAATCTTTCTCAGGTCCATGTGAGACTTCTTTTTTTTGTATAATCTTCTTAACTAATAAAAATATTGCAATAATTAGCATACCTATAGAAAGCACGACTGAGATTTTTTCTAAAATATTGGCTTCTCTAAGAGCTTTTTCTAAAAACATGTATATATAAATTAATCTTCTTGGTGATTCAATAAACATTAGAATAAAAAGATAAACAATGATAATGATATCTATTTCTAAAAATCTTGGCAAAAATAAGTTCTTAATACTCCTTTTAATATCCATTTTAAATCCTCATTTTCTTGCCGAACTTCTTGGCAAATTTTTGTAATTGTTTTTGTGAGAAGCCTTGGACTCCCTTGCTCAAATCTACATCTTCTCCTGTTTTTATGAAATCTTTTAGAATTTTATACTGCTTTAATAATGCTCTGACATCGCTGGTACTTGTACCAGAGCCCTTTGCTATTCTTTGGATTCTTGAAGTTTGCTTTTCTATTATCTCTGGATTTTCTTTTTCTTCAGGAGTCATAGATTGAATTGCAAATTTGAATTTTTTCATTTTTTCTTCCTGCACTCCTAGCATGTTTTCAGGTATTTTTGCTTTTACATTTCCTAGTCCTGGAATAAGCTCCATAATTTTATCAAAAGTTCCTACCTTGTTTACACTCTCAAGCTGTTCTAATAAATCATCCATTGTAAATTTGCCTTCTTCTAATCTTTTTTTCAACTTTTCCTGCTCTTTATCAGTTGTGACTGACTTGATTTTTTCGAGAAGAGTTTCTAAATCTCCCATGCCAAGAATTCTTGAGATAAAAGAACTGGGAGAGAAGGTTTCTAAGTCATTTATTTTTTCTCCGGTTGTGATAAAAAAAACTTTTGCTTTTGTTTCATTACAGGCTGTTAATGCTCCTCCGCCTTTTGCAGAAGAGTCCATTCTTGTGACTATCACTCCATTAATATTTAAGGCTTTTTGAAATTCTGAAGCCTGAGTCTTAGCTGCCTGTCCTATATCTGCTGCTATAACTAGAATAATATAATCTGGCTTGATTTTTTTGCCTAAAGATTTAATCTCATCAATTAAATCTTTGTCTAGTGAATGTCTTCCAGCTGTATCTACTAAAACTAAATCATAGTCTCTCAATTGCTTTTCGAACTTTTCATAGATTTTCTCTGGATTTTTCTCATTCTTGTCTATGAATGCTGTTAAATTATTTCTTTCTGCTAGCTGCTCTAATTGCTCTGGAGCTGCTGGACGATGAACATCTAATCCTAGCATGCAGGTTTTTAGCCCTCTTTTTGCATAATAGTTTGCTAGTTTTGCAATTGTAGTTGTATTATGAACTATAAAGCCTTCTGCAATAAAACTATGATTGTCTTCTACTGTTAAGTCATAAACTACTTCTTTATCATTGGCTGTTTGTTTTACTTCTTTAATTGATGCCCAGATAACATTAGATTCTGACAAAAGTTCTAATTTTGTTAGTAAATCATTAATGTTATTTTGTTTGAGCTGTTCTAAATAAATGTTCCCCCTTTCTGTTAAAATTATCTTGCTGGGATTATTTGATAGTATATCCTGATTTTTTAAGAAACCAATTAGACCATTTATAACCGCATTAGAATATTTCTCGTAGATATTTTCACCATTTGATATCGACTCTAATATTTGAAAAAATCTCCCCAATTTCCTTGTTTTATAATAATATACTAATTTCTTCAGGTGCTCTCTAGAGATAAATCCTTCTTCTTCATATCTCCCATAACTAAGAACAGCATCTGTTTGTATTTCTCCTATAGAAAATCCTAATTTTTCTCTTATTTCTCTCAATATTCCTCCTAGAGGAAGCATGTTTTGGTCTCCGCAACCCTGATTTGTCCCGATTAACTTGTAGTTATCAATTCTTTTTTGTTTTCTTTCAATCAGATATCCTATTTTATCGGCATAAATTTCTGCGAATTTTGATTTGATGATTAATCTCCAGTAAGGAATATTATTCACTATTTTTTTAGAAATTGTAGAAACTATTCCAAACCGGTTTAATAATATATTCATTTGTTTAATCAGTATATTGCTTTCTGAACTAAGTTCTATACTCCTATTTTTTGAGGGGTGAGAATCGCAGTCAAAATAAGCCCTGATAAAACTTCTTATTATTTCGTTATCAGATAAAAGAATCTCTTCTGGAATTTTTAGTTGTTTTCCTTTTCTTCCCGGCTTCAGATTAAAGATGCTTAATAATTTTACTAGGGTTTTGGAGTATAGGACTAATTTATTCATCGCTCTTGTTCTTGTATCTTTTTTAATTCGTAGCTCTAAATTAAACAAGTTTTTTGAAAGGTATTTTATCCTTTCTATTATCTCTATATCCTCTGTAACAATCTCAACATAATTCTTGTCTATATGTCCGTCTCCCATTAAATAGCCTAAAAATTCTGAGAATTCTGAATTTAGGAATAAGGGAATTGTTATTATTTCCTTAGATTCATAGCTCTTTGTTTTGATAAGATTATATTTTTCTAGATTTACTAATTCAATGGGAATTTTCCCTTCTTTCAAATCTTTTGTAAGCTGGCAGTAATTTACTTTCATTCTTAGATTTTTATGAATCTCTTTTATCAAAAGATTTTTTTCTGCGAGTATCCCTTTCACGTCTTCTTTGTTTAAGTATACAAATAAATCAAGATTTTTTATTTTGTTAGAAATATTCACAGGGATTCCTTTTATTTCTATCTCTCTGGGCAGAGCTATAAAGTCATTTTCTGTTATTTCGTCAGCTCTTATTTGTGTAATTTGCCCATTTTTAAGTGCAAAAAAAGGATGCTCTGGTGTTACTTTAATTGAGAAATCATTTCCATTATCTGCTTTAACTTCTATTAATTCTTTTTTATTTAATCTCCATAAATGAGTTGCTTTTTTGTTTTCTATCTTTGCTGTTAAAGGATTAAATGATGGGACAAAAAGGTTTGCATTAGAAATATTGATTATCTTTCCATCTTCTAACTCCTCTTCTTTAAAATATTTTTTGTACTTTTCATATAAATTCTCGATTTTTATTATGTTTCCGTCACTTAATTGGATGTTGCTTTCTGGATGGACACACTTTCCGCTTCCATACAAACCAAGTAAAAGAATTTTTGTTTGTTTGCCTTTTTCTAGCTTTAATTCTGCTTTTTCTCCTCCAAGCATTTCTAGTAATTCATCATGAAGAAGTTTGATTATTTGCTCTTTTTTTTCTATACCTTTAATTTTCTCATCTATTGCAGCTTGTCTTATTTTATCTGATAGTTCTTTTACTAAGGCAACATTAACATCTGCTTCTATTAATGCTCTTTGCAAATCTTTAATAATAGAATCTATTAGCTTTTTGTCTACAAAAATAGCTGAAGCTATCTTGTCAGTTGTTTTTTTCAGGATTTCTCCTAATTTGCTGAATAACATATTTTTGTTAGTTGTCTATAGTTTAATAAACTTACTTGAGAATACACATACCTTAAATTTGGGTAGTTTTGAAGGTTTATAAGGTTTTTTATTCCAAAATTTTGTGTGCCCTTTAATTGACAAACGATAAGTTTTTATAATATGGACTCTAAATAGAAATATAAAACCATCACAATGGATTACTTTAGGAATCTTCTTTTTTCTTGGATTCTTATATTTCTTTATTTTAGGATTTGGTTGGAGTGCTAATTGTTCAATAGAGTCTTCTATATTAACGGCTTGCTATATAAAAGTTCAGTCTTACATAATACCTGCCTTTATTTTGTTTTTTTTAGCAATAGCTTTTTGGATTTGTGCAGGATTGGAAAAGAAAAAATAAAAATAATTGACTAATTTTGTCTGAATTTAATTTATATTGTAAAGCACCGAAATATTTATATACCCAACTACCCTACATATGGTATGGTTAAGCAAAAGAAAAAATTTTTTCAGGAGTGCCCAAAATGTTATAGGACGATAACTGGGTTTAGTGAGCATCACGCCAAAATGAATCTTATGATTCATTTAAAAACGTCTGAGAGATGTAAAGAAATTCAAAATATATTAAAAAAGAGAGGGTTAGACAATGAAGGAAGAGACAAGGCTAAAGATAGATGAAGAAAAACAAAAAGAGATTTTCACAAATTTTATTAAAAAATTTAATAATGATTTTGATAAAGCTAGCAATTATTTAGGAATAAACAAATCTTCTCTAAGCAAGTATAAAAGAGCCATCGTTCATTATCTACCAAAAGAAGTTTTAGATAAAGTAATTAATTATTTGAATGTGGGGATGCCAGAAATTTTGTATTCTGGAGACTTAACCCAAATAAGAAAAAAGTATTTTGATAAAGCACATCTTGCTCTTAAAGAAAAATATGGAAAAGACTGGGCTAAAGAGCTGACAAAAAGAAGAGACTTTAAAGGCATTCACTTAAATGATTTTTCAGATAACATCTTCGTTTATCTTGAAGAAGATTACAGAAAACAACTATTTGAAGCAGCTTCGAATTTGTTTGGTTCTTTAAATAGACTTGCTAAATTTCTAGATATAAGTCCTTCAAGATTGACTTTTTGGATTTATGGCAAACAGAAAGATTACAAAAGAAATGTGATAGGATTACAATTTATTCCTTTGTCGAAATTGAAAATTATCTCTCAAAAGTTAATAGAAGATAACAGAGAAGAATTTTCAATGGAGAATATTGAAAAACATGTTGAAATGTATAGGATGCAAGCGGGCAAACCAATCAAAAATCCAAAATTTCCAATAAAAGAGTCTCCTGAATTTGTTAGATTATTATTTCATTTATTAGGAGATGGTTATGCCGGTGGTAAAAATAATAATGCTAATTATAGAAATACTTGTAAAGAATTAATAGATGAATTCAAGAATGATTCGAACATATTTGGTGACGTTCCAGTTTATGAACAAGAAAGTTCTATAAAATTTCCTAGCGTTTTAGCAAAAATTATAGAAAGTTTTTATAATGTTGATTCAAGAACATATAATAGCAGTATTTCAGACAAGATTCTTCAAATTCCAAAGAGAAATTTATATTTAGGAATTAGGGCTTTTGCTGATGATGAAGGTACTGCTTGTTCATCTTCAATAAGATTAGCTTCAGCGAATTACAAACTTTTAGATGGGATAAGTAAAATACTAGCTTTTTTAAATTTTGATGATGGTAAGATAAGAAGTCAGAAAAGCGAGAAAGCTAGATTTGGCAAAATGCATTATTTGGAAATAAAGGATTTAGAAAAATATCATAAGCATATTGGATTCACACACCCAAGAAAAAGGAGAATTTTAGAATTTAATATAAAAAGAAGAAAAGTTCATAAGGCAGGTTATTATCCAAAGGAGATTACTAACAAAAAAATTTTAGAACTTTTAAAATTTAGACCTATGACTATTGGTCAATTATCTCAAACTTTAAATATAAGTAGGACTTCTGTAGATTATCATTTGAAGAAATTTAAAGATTATATTAAAATACAAGGTATAACTACTTATGGAGCAAAATTACTATCTTTCAAAAATTTAGAGACCAAGTGACTTGATGAGTTTTTTAGGGCTAAATTCTTCTAAAGAATCTAATGATTGCCCGACACCTAAATAAATTATGGGTTTTCCTGTAACATAAGATACAGAAATAGCTGTTCCTCCTTTTTCATCTACATCTGCTTTTGTTAAGATAATGGCATCAATTCCCACTGCCTCATTGAAGTTTTTAGCTTGTTGAGTTGCGTCATTTCCTGTAATTGATTCTGCTATGAAAAGTTTTAAATCTGGCTTACTGATTCTTACAATTTTCTCCATTTCTTTTAGTAAATTTTCTTTTGTATGCATTCTTCCTGCTGTGTCTATCAAGACTACCTTGATTTTGTGGGCTTTTGCATGACTTATGGCGTCAAAAGCAACAGATGCTGGATCTGCCCCATATTTGCTTTTAATTAGTTTTATCTTCAGATTATCTGCATGTTTTTCTAATTGTTCAATAGAAGCAGCTCTAAATGTGTCTGATGCAGCTAAAATACAAGAGATGTTGTTTTTTAATAGCAAATTTGCTATTTTTGCTATAGTTGTTGTCTTGCCTGAACCATTTATTCCAAAAAAGACTATAACAAATGTATCTTCTTTTTCCTTTATTTTTTCTGTTAAGTTTAATTTTTCTACAAATAAACTTTCTAACGATATTTTTAATGCTTCTTTTACTTGTTTTCCTATCTCTTCCTTTTTTATTTCCAAACCTATTAGCTCTTTTTTCAAATCTGATTTAATTTTTTCTACAACTTCTAAAGCTATATTGTTTTCTAATAGTATTAATTCTAAATCTGAGAAAATATCTTCAAAATAATCTTCTGTAATTTTGAATTTAAACTTATCTTTTATTTTTGCGAAAAAACCTTTCTCTTCTTTTTCTTCTTTTGTTTCTTCTTCTTTAGTTTCCTCCTTTTCTCTTTCTTTAATTTCCTTTTTCTCTATTTTTTCGGCTTTTACTTTTTCTTCTTTCTCTTCTTTTCCTTCAACTTTTATATTTTCCTCTACCTTTTCTGCCTTCTCTTCGGTTTTTTTGAACCAGGATTTCAGTTTTTCTTTTAAAAATCCAAACATGAAAATTGGAGGGGTGAAAGGTTTATAAATTTCTCTTTCTTCTTTCTTTTATAAAAAGAGAAAGAAATTATATTTGTGTCAGAAATGCTCATACAATTCGCATTTCTGAACATCCCAAAATTCCATAAGGAATTTTTTGATATAAATACAAAGATGAGATACCATATTTATCTTTTCAGGCACGGGACAACAAACGATAATGCAGAAGGCATATTTTCTGGTTGGAGAGATGTCCCTTTAAATGCAAAAGGAATTAGGGATGCAAGAATAGTTGCATTAAGATTAAGAGATAAGAAATTTGAACTTGCTTTTCAGAGTAATTTGGTAAGGAGCAAGCAAACTCTTAAGGAGGTTTTGAAGTTTCATAAGAATGTGAAGGTAATTACTGATAAAAGAATTACAGAAAGGAATTATGGAACTTTACAAGGAAAAACCCATTTAGAAATTGTGAAGAAATATGGATGGAAGAAGTATGATAAATGGCATAGGGGATATGAAACCAACCCTATAAGAGGAGAAAGTTTAAAAGATGTTGAGATAAGGGTGTTGTCTTTTATTAGGAATATGATTGAAATTATAAAAGAGGAAAAAATCAACATTGCTGTCTCTGCCCATGGAAATTCTATGAGGGCATTTAGAAGATATTTTGAGAAGTTAAGTGTGAAAGAAATGTGTTCTTTATATAATGATTATGAACAAGTTTATGAGTATAGTATAGATGCATAATGTTGTTTTTCTTCACTTCAAAAATCAAAGATTTTTGACAGCTTCAAGAATTTAAAAATTCTTGACAGTCATCGGAAATCTAATTTCCGAGATCATCAGAAAATACGTATTTTCTGAGATAATAATACTTTTAAGCAGCTTTTTCTTATGTTATTTATGATAGCTTATAATGACATTTATGAGACATTAAGAAAAGAGAAATATTCTGAACAATTACAACAATTGCCTAAAGATTTTATAAAAGAGGTTTCTGATTATTTAAGGGAAAAAAGGGAGATTGCAGAGAAAAAGGAGGATATGTTTTCTGATGTAATAAGCAAGACGAAAAAGCAGTTTGAAAATGCTATAAGCATATTTAGGGAGATAATGCTGAGGAGAAAGAAAAAATTATTGCAGTTAGCTTTTATAGCAAGAGAAACAGGGATAAGCAAAAGAGATTTTGAGAATATGTTGGATTTTGAAAAGGAAATATTTGATAATATTGTAAAAAATTTGGAAGAAGAAGATAAGAAAATTAATGATTTTATAAATGGCAAAAAAGAAGAAAAAACAAATGTTTTGATTATGTTTAAGGAAGATGTTGAAGAATTTCTTGACTTAAATGGGGAGAAAGTAGGGCCTTTTGAGAAAGGGGAAATTGCGAATTTGCCTGAAGAGATTGTAAAGATTTTAGAAGATGCTAAAAAAGTTGAGTTAGTGGAAGAAGAATGAGATGAAAATTCTAGTTACAGGAGGAGTAGGATTTATTGGAAGCCATCTAGTAGATGAGTTGATTAAACAAGGAAACGAGGTTGTTGTTTTAGATAATCTTTCAACTGGTTTGAAAGAAAATTTAAACGAAAAGGCTATTTTCTATTGTGAGGATTTAACTAATTTTGATAAAATATTGGAAATTTTCAATAAAGAAAAACCAGAAGTAATTTTCCATCTGGCTGCTCAAATTGATGTAAGAAAATCAGTTGAGAACCCTATTGAAGATGCTAAAATAAATATTGTTAATGCTTTAAATTTGTTAGAATTGGCTGTAAAATATAAGATTAAACATTTTGTCTTTTCTTCTACTGGAGGTGCAATTTATGGAGACACTAAAACTCCTACTTTTGAAAATGAGAAAGAGAACCCTGTGAGCCCTTATGGTTGTGCTAAATTAGCAATAGAAAAGTATCTTAATTTTTATAATAAAATTTATGGTTTAAAATATACTTGTTTAAGATATGCTAATGTTTATGGGGAGAGACAGAATGGAAAAGGAGAAGCAGGAGTAATAGCAATTTTCTTTGAGAAAATGTTTTCTGGTGAAAATCCTGCTATCTTTGGTGGTTCGCAGACAAGAGATTATGTTTATGTTAAAGATGTTGTTAATGCTAATTTGTTAGCTTTAAATGATGATAAGAGCGAGATTTATAATGTTGGAACAGGAAAAGAAACTAATATTATTGAGATCTTTAACAAGATTAATAATTTTTTTGGCAATAAGTTTGAGGCAGTTTATAAGGAGAAGAAAAAAGGAGAGCAGGAGAAAAGCTGTTTAAGTTTTGAAAAGATTAATAAAAGCTTGGGATGGAAGCCCGAATTTGACTTGGATAATGGATTAAGACAGGTTTATGAATGGTATAAAAAATAAAAAGCCTCTGGAGGGAATTGAACCCCCGACCCCCTGTTTTTATGAAACAAAATTTCCTAAACTTTCAAGGAAACCTTGAAATTACAAAACAGATGCTCTAACCACTGAGCTACAGAGGCTTAGAAAATTAAAAGAATGAGAACTTTTAAATCTTACTTAATTTTCTCTTCTTGAACTTTTATTTCTTCTTTTTCTTTTTCTACATAAATATCTCTTATGTCACAGAAAGCGAGAGGATATATTTTCTTGAGTTTTAAACTTAAAGATTTTTGAAGTTTTCCAGAGATAATGTCAGAAAAAATTTCTTCGTAATCTTTTTCTTTTATCTCCATTTTTACTTCATCTTTTGCTTTTTCCCTTAAGGCTTTTCTTATTACCCCTGAAACTTTTTTTCTTGTTATAAGAAAGAATTTTATTTTTAATACTGCATTTTTGCATTCTTCAGAAAAAGAATCTTCAACATAATTTACTGACTTTCTCATTATTCTTCTTATAAAATAGCCAAGAAGATGTAGCCTATATATTTGAATTTTTAATTTTTCGTCCTCTTGTTTAATTTTGAAAATAGCTTCTAAACTTTTACCTCTTAATCTCCTTGTTAAATCTATTTTTACTGTTCTCCCTAATAAATCCTTTTCATTTATTGTCAATAAATCAATTTTCTGATTTATTATTGGTAATTCAAGTTGTAAAAATTTTTTTTGTTCTGCCATTTTACCTTTTCTCTTTTTTAGTTTCCCCCTTTACTTCTATTTGTAATTTACTAGTTCTTTTTCCTTTTTTCTGGATATGAGATTTTTTACATACCTGGCAAGTATACATTAAATTTGTCTTTTTAGTTGATTTAGTTTTTTGTTTTGGGGTTGTTGTTCTGCTATATCTTCCTTGATTTCCATAACCTCTCCATTGCCCTCTTTTTCTTATTCTTTGTTTTGCTCCTCTTTTCATTGACCCTCTTTTGTGTCCACTAGATACATCAGAAACTTTATGTTCTGTATGCTTTCTGCAATAAGGACAGTATCTTTTTGTTGTTTTTGGAATTTTCATAAAACCTTATCTTGAACAAGCTTTTTAAATCTTTATTTCTTGATCTTTTAGGGTATATAGTCAAGCATTTTAAACTAAAATGAAAAATCTTAGAGTTAAATTTGAATCTGGGCAACAGAAATCCTTGATCAGCTATACAACTAGAAAATTAAATTATTTCTCAATCAAGGATTTGCTAAAACATAATCTTGGCATTTCTTATTCTGCGTTAAAAAGCTATTATCAAGAGAGATGTTTAATGTCCTTATCCATCTTCAAGAAACTATGCATTCTTTCCAGAATAACTCCGAGTTCTTTGAATGTTATTTACCTACCAAGCAATTGGGGTGCTGTAAAGGGTGGAAAAAAAGGGATTTGGAGAATGAGGAAAAAATACGCCTCAAAATTAAAATTATGGAGTCAAACTGGTGGACGAAAAAGCGGGGAATATAACTTAAAGAATATAAATTATCCAGAATTAAATGAAGATTTGGCCGAATTTATAGGTGCACATTTAGGTGATGGGACAATGAGTAAATACTTTATTAAAATTTCAGGAGATTATAGATATGATTTATCTTATTTTAATTACTTATCTAAAATTGTTTTAAAATTATTTGGGATAAGTACATCCATAACTAAAGAAAAATATAGGAATACTGCTTATTTAACAATTTATTCTAAAGAGGTTTGTTTATTCTTAAATAAAAATTATTACATACCTTTCGGAGATAAAATAAAAAATAATGCAATTATACCAGAAAGAATATTGAAAAACAGGAAATTATTTGTTGCTTGTCTTAGAGGATTAGTTGATACAGATGGTTCTATTTCAAGAAGGGGAAGGAATGGAAGCCAATTTTGTTTGGAATTTTTTTCTCAAAACAAAAAATTGTTTGACCAGGTAAATGGTATGGGCAGGCAACTAAACATTTTTACTTATTCTACAAAAAATAGGGCGGGGACTAATAAATGGGATAATATTAAGAGATATTTTAAGATTGTTGGAAGTTCAAATCTAAAACATATAATAAGATTTTATACTAAAAATTATGAAAACACGACAATCTATCTTGCTGATGTTCCAAAATATCTCAAGAAAGATTTATATATTAATATGAACCTTCCATTTAAGATGGGCTCGTGGTCTAGTGGTTAGCATTAAATATATATTTATTGCCCACAGATGACGCATCGTTGACGTCGATGAGATCGGAAGTTCGATTCTTCCCGGGCCCATTTTTATCAAGGTTTCTTGAATAAATTTATATATACCTTTTTCCTTAGGAGAATATGTTAAAAAAGAAGGGAAACTCGCGCTTTGATTCGTTGATTTTTAAAAAAAATATTGCCTTATCAAAACGCTCGCAAGTGACAATTTTTATAATTGTTGCTGTAATAATAGTGGCTTTGATAGGGGGATATTTTTTATTGAAAGGGAAGCTGGTTATCAGTGGGATTCCTGCAAGTTTAAAGCCGGTAGAAGACCACTATCTTGCTTGCATAGAAGAAAACACAAAATTTGCAGTAAATATGTTGGGGGAGGGAGGAGGTTATATTTATAATCCTCCATTTGAACCTGGAAGTGACTTCTCGCCTTTTTCTAATGAATTAGATTTACAGGGTATGGCAATTCCTTACTGGTATTATGTCTCTGGAAATAATCTTGTTAAGGAGCAGGTTCCTAGTAGAGCTGATATGGAAAAGCAAATAGAGAAGTATTTGGAGGAGAATTTTGCCTGTGATTTTTCCTCTTTTGTTGAGCAAGGATTTTCTCTTAATTTTGGTAATATAAAAGCAGATGTTTCAATTTTTGATAATAAAGTGAGAGCTAACATAAATTCTGATTTGGATGTAAGTTTTGGAAATCAGAGTGCAAGAATAAGCAAGCACCAACAAGATGTTCAGACTAATATAGGCAAACTTTATAATGCTGCTGTAAAGCTTTACAATGAAGAAAAACAAAATTCTTTTTTAGAAAATTATTCCCTTGATGTTCTTTATCTTTATGCACCAGTCGAAGGAGTTAAAGTAACTTGTTCACCTGTAATATGGAATCCATACGAGGTTTTTGATAATTTAACTTCAGCATTAGAAGCAAATATTCAGGCAATAAAAATTAAAGGAAATTACTACCAAAATGCCAATGATTATTTTGTATATGATGCAAAGGATATTCTCAGCAATGAGAAAGT
>Ga0210057_1003757_pt1 | contig 20710 bp, 24 predicted proteins | sample CryGeyCG2114_010_2_FD_183968 | JGI IMG/M metagenome (GOLD analysis project Ga0210057, IMG submission 183968) | Groundwater microbial communities from aquifer - Crystal Geyser CG10_big_fil_rev_8/21/14_0.10 (SPAdes) (version 2) | ecosystem: Environmental > Aquatic > Deep subsurface > Groundwater ...
TAGCTTTGAAGAAAAAATTACTTGGTTGGCAGTTCAACATTTTGGGTTGTCTTCTACTGCTTGTCCTCAACCAGAGGAAACAATTAAGATGACAATTGAATCAAATCAGAAACAAATTGAAGAGCTTGCTGAAGCTTTAGAAAGATTACAAATTGAAATTAAAACCATAAAACCAAAACGGGGAGAAGTTTATATCCAAAAAATTGAAAAATACAATGTGCTTGTCGATAAATATAATAATCTCGTTAATGAAACTGAAAAATTAGTTAATCAATACAATAATCAAGTTAAAATATTTAATGAATGCGTCAGTGGTGTAGAATAAGATGATGATTTTTTGGTAAAATTAGATAGTCGAAGAAAACTTCGTTTTCTTCTTCACCTTCGCTTCGTGAAGCTCGGTATATGATTAAATTAAAACCATTTCGCCAAACACCAGGTCTTTGCGGTCCGGCTTCGCTAAAAATGGTAATGGATTACTATGGGGTTTCGGTTCCCGAAGCTGAGATTGCCAAAATAGCTGGCGCCTCAAAAGAAAAAGGAGTTTCAATTAGGGGATTGATAAAAGCCGCAAAGCATTTTGGATTTAAAACATTTTTAAAAGAAAACAGCTCTTTGAAAGATTTGGAGTATTTTGTAAATAAAAAAATTCCGGTTATTGTTGATTGGTTTGCAGAGGACGACGGTCACTATTCTGTTGTAGTAGATATTAATAAAAAGAATGTTGTGCTTATGGACCCCGCTCTTAGAAAGTTTATTATTTATATTAGGAGAAGAAAATTTTCTAGGGAGATTTTTTATAGAATTTGGTTTGATTTTCCCGGTAAATACATTCAAAATCCCAAAGATTTAATTTTAAGATTAATGTTGGTAATTACTCCTTTAAAATTATAATTCTTTAAAAAAATAAGTTAAAAATTGATGCATCAAAGAGGAGATTTTTTTGTTTGCCCTAAGCTCGTCAAAGCGGTAGAATAAAAATGGGTTTAAAAGGTCGATTTAAATTTAATTAAATTTTAACTAATTCTCAAGTAATATGAGCAGAAAAAAATTGTTAGTAGTTTTCCCTCTGATTTTAAGTTTGATTTTAGCAGGGTATATTTTAGTAAAAAACGTAGTTACGGCTCAAGAAGCTACTCCTACTCCGACTCCTACCGCCACCCCCACTCCTCTTCCTACAGAAGACGATGAAGAAATTAGAGACATAGAAAAGTTATTCGATAGGTTTACTAATAGATTAGAAAAGACAGAGTTAAAATTAGATAAAGCACCGATGTCTATGGCAATTACTTCTCAAAAGAAAGCTACTTTTATTAATGTTAATTTGGAAGCAATATCTGGAACAAATTTAACCGTGAAGATTTTTGGTTTAACTTTTACGGTTGATGCTTCTGGAGCAAAAATTTATGGTGGCGGAAAAGAAATAACAATTTCTGATTTAAAAGTTGGAAACAAATTACTAATTAAAGGTATTGTAGATGAAACGACCGGAGTAATTAAAGCCACTCGAATTCACGACCGCTCTTTTCATAGTACAACCATTACTAATATTAGAGCAAGGATTCAAGAGTTGCTAAAACAGATTGAAGAACTTCGAGCTAAATTGAGATTTTAATCAAGACGGGGTCTTTAAGAGTTTTTGGATAAATCCTTGTTTTTATTAAATCTCCTGAAACAAAAAATCGCCATTTTGGCGATTTTTTGGTAGGATAGAAAAACAAATGGATGACTGAAAATTTTATTCCATTTCGATAAATTCCTGTTAATTTTTAAAATTCAAAAGTGAAAAAAAATAATCAAGAAAAAATTTTTATTGGGATTGACTTGGGCGGGAAGAAAAAAGCAACGACAGGATTATGCATCTTGGAAACTAAACAAGGAAAACCTCAATTTTTTTTAGAATATTGCAGGTTGTGTAAAGACATAAAAGCTACCGAAATTTTAAAAACTATTAAACCATATTTAGAAAAAACAGAGGTGATTGCTATAGATGGGCTATTGACTATAGGGAAGGGAAAGGGATTGATGCGGCTTTACGAAAAATTTTTATCAACTAAAATTTTTAGAAAAGAAAGGGTAAATCCATTGCCGCCGGCTTTACTTCCTAAACTTTCTTTGGCAGGTCGAGAATTGGTTGAAAAACTCAAAAAGTATGGATTTGTTTTAGATAAAAATTTAATTGAAACTTTTCCCACTTTAATAAAAAAACTCACTGAATATTCCAATATTCTTGAGAGTGTTGGAATAACAGGCAATCTGTCCTGCCAAACTGAAAATCAAAAATCGGCTCTAATTTGTGCAATTCTATCTTATTTGCATTCTCAGTTTAAAACTCGTTATTTAGGTTACAAAGACGGATTTTTGTTTTTACCAGAAATGTCCTTTTGGAAAAAGGAGTGGCGGCAAAAATTTTATCAGGCCTGGGTTTCAAAAGACAAATTAAAATACCGATACTTGATTACTAATATTTTTAAATAAAAATAAAGTTTTCCACCCTTGACAAAGGCTAAGAACCTTCTATGATAGTAGTCTCAAGCTTCTTTAACAATTAATCCCTTATCTTTCTATCCGTAATTTACGGGATTTTCGTCAATTTCAGAAAGGAGGTTTTATAGCTCTTTTTTTGGTTCTCAAAAAATATCAAAAAAGAAAGGAGAGAAATGGAGAGCACATCAACGATAGCGATAACAGTTCAAAATTCTAACTTAATGGTAATTGCCGTAGTCGTTCTTACTGCTCGCGAAGAAGAAACTTTTCAAGAATTGATGCGGCTAAACAAAATACCCATGCCGTCGAAAGAAGGATGGGATAAAGGAGACGTACCTCCGGAAGAGAATAATATAAAAGGCAGAATTAAATCGGCTGAAGATGTTCTCAAAAAGGTTAGACCAGCCCTCGATTCATTAAGGAGAGCGATTGATAATGGTGTTTCCTTTAATGTCTGCCAGTTGTGTGGAGTGTTATTTTGTTGGCCGCGGATTATGGAATACTGGAAGAAAGAAGAACCCAAATTAGAAATTCCTTGTCTTCATTGTGAGAAAGTAACTAAAACGCGATAAATAAGCAGCACCAAATTTCAAGAGGCTGGTTATAATAACTAGCCTCTTATTTATTTTTTAATAACTAAATGTTATAAAAAATAATATGCAGTTCATCGCTGATTTTCATTTGCATTCCAAATATTCCCGAGCGACTTCTCCTCAAATGGACTTAGAAAATCTTGATAAATGGGCAAAGATTAAAGGAATTAAAGTTTTGGGCACGGGCGACTTTACTCATCCTGAATGGTTGAAAGAGCTAAAAGAAAAATTAGAGCCGGCAGAAACCGGACTTTTTAAGCTTAAATCAAATTTGCCGGCTTTTGTTGATGAGACGAGATTTATTTTCACTGCTGAAATTAGTTGTATTTATTCCAAAGGAGGGAGAACTCGGAAAATTCATATTATAATTTTTGCTCCTTCTTTTGAGATAGTTGAAAAAATCAATACCCAATTAGGATGGATTGGTAACTTAAAATCAGATGGGCGGCCAATTTTAGGGTTAGACGCAAAAGAATTAGCTAAGATTGTGTTGAATATTTCTGGAGATTGTTTGGTTGTGCCAGGACATATTTATACTCCCTGGTTTAGCTTGTTTGGTTCCCGTTCTGGATTTGATTCAATAGAGGAATGTTTTGAAGAATATTCAAAATATATCTATGCCGGTGAAACCGGTTTATCTTCTGACCCGCCAATGAGTTGGCGGAACTCATCTTTAGATAAGATTGCTTTAATTTCTAATAGCGACAGTCATTCACCTCAAAAAATTGGTCGAGAAGCCAATGTTTTTGACACAGAATTAAGTTATCCAGCAATTGTTGAAGCCATAAAATCAAAAGATCCTCAAAAATTTTTATATACTATTGAATTCTTTCCCCAAGAAGGGAAATATCATTACGATGGTCATCGTCTTTGTGAAATTTCTTTAAATCCTACAGAAACAAAAAAATATAATGGAATCTGTCCAGCCTGCGGAAAGCCTTTAACGATAGGAGTTTTAAATCGAGTTGAACAGTTGGCTGATAGACCGGAAGGTTTTAAGCCAGAAAATGCCATTCCCTTCAAAAGTTTAGTTCCATTAACAGAGATAATTGCTGATGCTTTAGGATTAACGGTTGGGACGAAACAAGTTGAGGGAGAGTATAAAAATTTGATTGAAAAATTTAAAAATGAATTTAATATTTTAATTAATCTTCCGGAGACTGAATTGGAAGCAGTTACTTTGCCAGAAATTACTGAGGGAGTAATCCGGGTCAGAGAAGGAAAATTAGATATTGAGCCGGGCTATGACGGGATTTATGGAAAAATCAGAATTTTTCAAAAAGGCGAACAAAAAACTGTTTCTCGTCAAAAAACCTTATTTTAAATTATGACTATTGGTATACCAAGAGCTTTAATTTATTGGAAACAACCTCATTTTTGGGAGACATTTTTTGAGGAGTTAGGTTTTAAAATCTTGCTTTCCCCTTCGACTAATAAAGAAATTGTTGAGATGGGAGTGAAAATGGCTGACCCCGAAACCTGCTTTTCCCAGAAAGTCTATTGGGGGCATTTATTGTGGTTAGAGGGAAAATGTGATTTAATTTTTGTTCCGAGGCTAAAAGCGGTCGCTGAGCATTCGTTCATCTCCCACTCTCGCTTCGCTCGGGTAACTGAAGAAAAACTGGAATATTGCCCTAAATTTTTTGGCTTACCCGATTTAGGGAAAATTCTAGTTAAGACTCCAATTTTAACTGAAAACTTTGATGAGAGAAAAGAGAAATTTGAGAAAACCCTTGAAAGATTAGGGGGAAAATTAAATAAAAATAGAGGAGAAATAAAAAAAGCTCAAGAGCTCGCTTTTTTAAAAGAAAAAGAATTAAAAGAAAAAGAAAGAAAAGATTTTTTTGAAAAAATAAATTCAAAGAAATCAAAAATAGTTTTAATTTCCCACCCTTATAATTTATATGATGATTATGTCAATTTAAGAATTAAAGAAAAACTGGAAAAATTAGGTGCAGAGTCAATATTTATTGATGAAGTACCAACAAAAGAAGAGACTAGCGACAAGAAGCAAGAAATATGGCCAAAGTTTCATTGGGAATTTGGAAAAGAAATCATGGAGAAAATTCAGGAAATTTTGAAATACAAAATTACTGGAGTGATTGAGATTTCTTCCTTTCAATGTGGTTGCGATGCCGTCTTAAAAGAATTTGTCGAAAAAGAATTTAAAACTAAAAAAATTCCCTTTTTATACCTTTTAATTGATGAACACACTGGCGAAGCCGGTTTTCAGACCCGCTTAGAAGCCTTTATAGATACTCTAAAATAAAAAATATGAAACTAAAAAGCCCAAAGCTTCGGCAATTTTTTAATTGAAGATTGGTGATTTTTGTGATAAATTGAGAATGATATTAATAATATGAAGCCAAAAGTTACTTTTGCCTATTGGGGGAATTATACTATTGCTTTTAAAACCCTTTTTGAGCAGTTGGGATTAGAAATTATTCCTCCTGAAAAAACTAACGAAATAGCGATTCAAGAAGGGGCAAAGATTTCTCCAGAACTTTATTGTTTTCCTCTGAAAGTAAATATTGGAAATTATATATCTGCCATCAAGAAGGGAGCAGATACTATTTTCATGTGGGAAAATATTGGAGGCTCTTGCCGGCAAAGATATTACGGAGTGGTCCAAAAAAAGGTTTTAAGGGATGCTGGTTTTAAGGTTAAAGTTTTGAATTTGAATTCCAAAAATCTCTTCTCAAAAATAAGGGAGTTGCAGAGAAATAATCGAATCTCATTTTGGCAAATAATTAGGGCCTTCCGTTTTACCTTAAAAGAACTCAAATTTATTGAGAAATTAGAAGAAAAAGCTCAGCATTTAAGACCGAGGGAAAAAATAAAAGGAAAAACAAATGAGATTTTAAGGTTTGCTTTTGAGAATTTGGAAAAAATAGATAATGAGAGAGAATTTTTAAAATTTAAAAAAGAAATCTTTAAAAAAATTTCTGGGATTGAAATTGATAAAAATAAAAAGATTCCCAAAGTTGGTTTGGTTGGAGAAATTTATACAGTCTGCGATGGAGCAATAAATTTTGGAATTGAAGAAAAATTGGGCAGAGAAGAAATTGAAGTCCACCGAGAGATGGACTTAACTTATCATTTGAAAAAAGGAATTTTCCCCTGGAAAGATTGGATTATTCAAAGAAAAATAATGCCCTATTTACGCTCCACAGTTGGTGGGCATGGCCGGGATGCAATAAAAGAAATGTTAGATTGTGTAAAAAATGGATTCGATGGAGTAATCCATCTTTTACCTTTCGGATGTATGCCAGAAGTCACTATTAGGCCAATTTTAGAAAAAATTCATTTAGAAAGTGGCATTCCTTTTTTATCTTTATCTTTAGATGAACAAGTAGCTGAAGCTGGGATTAATACTCGGCTTGAAGCTTTTGTTGATGTAGTTAGGAATTATCATCGGAGCAAAAAATCATGAAAACTTACTTAGGTATCGATGTCGGTTCAATTTCTACTAATTTGGTTTTAATTGATGAAAAAAACCAGGTTTTATCTTCTCTTTATCTTAGAACCGAAGGAAATCCAATTGGAGCTATTCAGAGGGGATTGAAAGAATTAAAAAATCAGATTTCAAAACATAACCCAGAAATTAAAATTGCTGGAGTGGCGACTACTGGTTCAGCTCGTTATTTAGCTGGGGTAATTACTGGTGCCGATTTAATTAAAAATGAAATCACTGCTCATGCTAAAGGAGCTTCCTATTTTGTTCCCGATGCTAGAACAGTGATTGAAATTGGTGGCCAAGATTCAAAAATTATAATTTTAGAAAATAGAGTAGTAGTTGATTTTGCCATGAATTTAATATGTGCAGCAGGCACCGGAGCTTTTCTTGATGCTCAAGCTTTTCGTTTAGGCATTCCTATTGAAAACTTCGGCAATTTAGCTTTGAAATCAAACAATCCTACTACCATTGGGGCTAGATGCACGATTTTTGCCGAATCAGACATGATTCATAAACAGCAAGTTGGTCATGCAACCAAAGATATTGTAGCTGGACTTTGCCAAGGATTAGTTAGAAATTTTTTAAATAATGTCGCCAGAGGAAAAAATATTCAACCACCGATTGTTTTTCAGGGAGGGGTTTCCGAAAATTTGGGAATGAGAAAGGCTTTTGAAAAAGCTCTCAGTCAAAAAATTATTGTTCCTCCTTATAATACAGTAATAGGAGCTTTTGGGGTTGCCTTATTAATTAAAGACTCCAATCCACTCATCACCCAATTTAGAGGTTTTGAAATCTCTAACAAAGATGTTAAATGTACATCTTTTCAATGTCAGGGTTGTCCTAATCACTGTGAAGTAATTGAAGCTAGAATAGAAGGAAAGATTGTTGCCAGGTGGAGTGATAAGTGTGGGAAATGGTCGAGCTTAAATTATGAACCCCGTTAGACACTATTCCATTTCTAACGGGGTTTAAACCTCCAAAAATGTCTAACGGGGTGAATAATATTTTAAAAACAATTAAAAAAAGAAGGAGCGTTCGGGAATTTCAGAAAAAGGAGATCCTAGAAGAAATCATTGATAAATTAATCACAGCTTTAATTTGGGCGCCTTCAGCAGGTAACTTACAATCAAGGAAGTTTCATTTTGTTTTTAATCAAGAGATTAAAGAAAAATTAGCTAAAGCGGCTTTGGGACAAGATTTTATTGCAAAAGCTCCTTTGGTTGTTGTTGGTTGTACAGATGATAAAATTAGTCGGCTTTATGGAGAAAGAGGAAAAAATATTTACTCAATTTGCGATGTTGCAGCCAGTATTGAAAATATGATGCTCCTGTCTACTGAGTTGGGTTTGGGCACTTGCTGGGTTGGCGTTTTTGACGAAAATGAAGTTTCTAAAATTTTAAACTTGCCAAGCAATTTAAGACCAATTGCAATAATTCCGGTTGGCTATCCAGCCGAGAACCCCTTGGCTCCGCCTCGGGCTTCAAAAGCTGAAGCTGTTGAATTTCTAAAATGATCGATGAATTAAAAATTCATCTCAATCTTCAATAAATCTTCGATTTATTTCGATGATAGAAGAATATCATTTTGGTTCAATTACTATTTTAGGTAGAAATTATACTCACGATGTTGAAGTTCGCTGGACGGGAGATGTTTTGGATTGGTGGCGAGGAAAAAGTCATTTAATCAATGCTGAAGATGTTAAAAGAGCAATTGAACAAAATCCAGACCTAATCGTAATTGGAACTGGCGAATCAGGAATAGCTAAAGTAACTGAGAGAGCTAAAGAAGAAATTCTTTCAAAAGGAATTGGATTAATAGTTGATAAGACCGAAGAAGCGGTGAAAACCTTCAATATCCAAAAGGAAAGAGCCGAAGAAGAGGATGGAAAGCAGAAAAAAGTAATAGGTCTTTTCCACTTGACTTGCTAAAGAAGATAGAGTAAAATGAGGGCAGACTAATAAGTCGAGGTATCTTAAGTAAAGCTTTTATCTAATTTTAAATTAGCGAAGGCACCAATTAAGTAAGGCGACTTAGGAGTCAAAAGGTCGCTTTTTTAATGTCGCGGATTTACACGAATTTAGCCACCAACATCACGAATAAAATATTAGTGAATTTCGTGCTCATATTAGTGAAAATTCGCGAGCAGTATGGCCTTCAAGAAATTTGAGCGTCCGAGTAGAGATTTTTCTCCTCGACAAATGTTTCAGGGTGATTGGAAATGTGCCGATTGTGGAGTAGCAATAACTGAACTTCCATTCCAACCATCAGCTGATAGACCAATTTATTGTCGAGAATGTCACGCAAAACGCAGAAATCAATTCCGACGCTAACAAAAAGCCCCGTTTAGGGGCTTTTTGTTTTGGTTTAATTTTTAGGGACCCAGTTAATTAAGTTTTCGTTTCTTTCAAATTTCCCATCAAGAAATTTTTCAATTACCCAGATATTGGTTTTGCAATGATTAGTGATTTCAGAAACTGTGATTTGAGACTTTTTAGGAGCTAAGGCCAGATAAGGTAAAATTTGATCAGCTGAATATTTATCCAAACATGCTTCTGATTTTTGCTCTTTCAGTAATTCTAAAGCCGCTTCTTTGCCGACATCTTCAGCTCTTTTTCCTAATTTGCCTAAATTATCAACTCCAAAAACTGTATTTTCAAAATTAGCGATTAGACAAATTTGGCTTCCTGGGCAGCGAGTATCGTAGTATTCAACCCTTTCTTCAGTCGGTAATTTTAATTTTCCTAAAACCTCTCTCACTCCAGCCAGTTGCCTTTCAGCAACTTTTTTATTTTTCAAAAATTCGGAAGCACCAGAAATTACCAGAATTTTTTGGAGTTTACCTCTTTCAGTTAAATTAAGATTTCCCAGTTTAGAAGGGTAAATGGTCGCTTCAATCTTAGCTCCACCTTCTGGATAGTAGCCTCTTTTTAAAATATTAATTTCTACTTTTCCATCCATTTTTCCTAAATTTTTTAAAAAGACATATTGGAAATAGTCAATGGTTGGGGAGAAAAAAGTATCAGTGGCCCCGCCATCGAAAGTAATTTTAACAGGAGAAAGAGCAAAAAGTGCTGGCGGAATTAAGCTTTGCAAAACTAAAGTGATGCTTCCTGCGGTTAGAATATTTATGGATATCCGATTTCGATAATTTTCTCCAGGATAAAATTTAATTTCCTCTGAACCAAAGGAATCTCCTTCTAATTTCCCATTGCAAAGTTTGGTCAGGGCCTGAATTCCCAAAAGATGCTGGGGCATTAAACCTGGTTTATCTCTTCCGCGCCTAATATTAAAAACCCAGCAAGGTTTCTTAGTAACTGCTGCTAAAGCTGTGGCCGTCCGGAGAATCTGGCCACCACCAGAGCCATATGAACCATCAATCTCAATCATATTTTAGGATAGTTTTTAAAATTAAATCGGTTACATCGACATTTGATTCCTTTTGCTTGATAGTGTTGGTTAAATAAAGTTTAGAATATTTTTTCTTAATTTTTAAAATGCCAGCTGGTATCACTCCATGGGTGACCAGGGCCAGGACCCTTTTTGCCTTAGCTTTTTTAGCAATTTCATAAAATTTTAAAAGAGTTCCTCCGCTTTTTATCATATCATCGATAACCCCGACAATTTTTCCTTTAAGATTTAATTTTGGAGAAAAAATCTTTACATTAAAAGAATTTAATCTTTTCTTTTTGAGGCCGGAAATTTTGGTTCGTCTTTTTCCGTCGATGTCGGGTGATAGAAACAAAATATTTTCAGCAAAATCATCTTTGGCTTTTTCAATTAAAATAGGAACTGCTGAGATAGAAATTATGGGATATTTTTCTACCCATTTTCTTCCTCCGAAATGAGGATCGATTAGGTAAATTTTTTTAACTTTGTAATAATTTATCAGCTTTTTAATCAAATTTTCAGCAACATTTGTCTCACCTTTTTCAAAAACTTTATCTTGCATCCCATAAGGGAAATAAGTAAAAAATATCTCCGGTTTTAATTTATTATCCCGCAAAATTTGTAAAATTAACTCGAGTTCTATTAAACCTTCGTTTGGCTTTGGCGCCCCCGAATGTAAAACAATAACTCTTTTATTTTTCAATGTCTCTGGTTTCGAGATTTTTATATAAACTTCCCCATTAGGAAAATATCTTTTTCCGCCTACATTTTTAGCCGGAAAAATAATCTCAAAACCTTTTAATTTTCTTTTAATTCTTTTTGCCAAATACCCAACTTGAGAAGTCGAAATAATAAAAGTTTTCATCTTAATTCATTTTAAACTAAAATTTTACAAAATTAAACTAATGTAATAAGATTTTATAGAGAACTCTTTAACTCTTATGTATAAAGACACCGAACTAATTTATAAATTAAATAAAAATTGGCGACAGAGTAATATAAAAATAGCGAGAGCTGGAGGGCAAACCAATAGAAACTGGATAGTTCAATACAAGGGAAAGAAGTTTTTTGTTCGTCTTCCTTGGGAAAGAACTGATATAGTTGATAGAAAAGTAGAAGCTAAAAATATTTTAGCAATAGCTAAATGTAAAAAATTAGATGGAGTTATTCCAAAGATTTTTCTTTACGTCTTTAAAAATAAAAACACATTAAATCCAAAAGAGAAAGTAGATTTTCCTGATGGTGCCATGATAATGGAATATATCGAAGGAAAAGACATCGATGGTAAAGATTTAGAAAAAGAAAAAAATCAAAAAGCACTACTTAAAACGCTTTATATATTTCATACTAGTAGAATAAAATTTGTTAATAATTATGATGTCTTTCGGGACGAGGTTTTAAAGTATAAAAGAAAAGCAAAAGAATACCCAATTAAAAAACTACTGATTTTAGAAAGAATAAAAAAAATTGAAAAAATAGAAAAGATAACAAAAAAGATTTTTCCTTTAGGAGGAAAAATTTCTACCCATAATGATTTAATTTTCGAGAACTTAAGATTGGGGAAAAATGGAAAAGTTTATCTTTTAGATTTTGAATATGGTGGATATAATTGCCGCCAAGGAATTTATTATGATTTAGGAATTATTTTAGGGGGAAATCTTTTTCAAAAAAAACCAATCAAAATAGAAGCCTTTGAAGAAATTTTAGAAAAAGCAGAAAGAATTTATAAAAAGAAATTAAACAAAAAGAAAATATACTTCGGAGCCTTAATTAATATATTAGTTATGTTCTGGTGGGGAACAGTCAAATACTTCAGTTCAACTACTAAAGAAGAGAAAAAGTATTTTAAAGATTATATTTTAAAAAGAGCCAAGGGAATTGAATTTCTTTACAGGATTATTAAAAAAATGAGGGCTAGAAAGTTCTAGCCCCCTTCAACGAAATAACTAATTACGTCAGCCACACCGTTGGCATACTTGAATTGAGAGATATATCCTTCTTTTGCTGTTATTAATTCCTTACACTCTTTTGAGGCATTGGATGGACCACCGACATATCCTACTAATTTCATCATTGGGAAGTCTCCCTTTGAATCACCAATACCTAGGGATTTTGCAAGGTTTATTCCAGCATATTTAGAAAGAAATTCCATTCCCGAAGCCTTATCAATCCCGGCCGGGCTTATATCTACCGCAATATGAGAGTGAGTGACAATTATTAATCTTTCCTCCAAGAGGCCTTCAAGTTCTTTTTTTACTACCTCGTAGCACTCTTCAATGGAGAGATCCGTTCCGTAACGGCGCTCTAGAGCAATATTTATCATATTACCAGGGTAGAGGAATAATTCCGGATATCTTTTTAAAATCTGCGGAACTTTTTCTTCGGACATCTTTACGAAGGCCTTTCCAATTTTTGGAGTAAGGACCGGATTTAGAATTAATTCTTTGGTAGTTGGATTAAAAATAGCAATTCCGCTTTCAATAACCGACCAAGAATTAGGAAGGCCGGTAAAAAAAGATACTGCCTCTACATAATTTCGGTCACGGCCAGTGCAGAATCCTATTTTTGGAAAGTTTCCCTGGTTTGCTTCTTTTACATATTGAGAAATCTGGTTTAAACCGAGAAAATATACCGGAGACACGTCTCCATCAGTAGGTAGAAGACAACCATCTACGTCAATAAAAATCGCCTCGATTTCTCTTCTCACTAGATTCACCTCCGTTAAAATTTGTTAAATAGCATATTTTTTTATATAGTAATTTATAAAGTTTGTCAAATGTTAGCTTTATTTTATATATTAAAAAGGTTAAAATAATTATATGAAGAGAAGAGCTTCTTTTAGGAGAAAAACAAAAGAAACTGATATAAAAATTGAGTTAAATATAGATGGAAAAGGAAAAACTAATATTTCCACTCCTATTCCATTTTTAAATCATCTTTTAGAAAATTTTGGGAAACACGGTTTATTCGACTTAAAAATTAGAGCAAAAGGAGATATTGAAATTGACCAGCATCATACAGTTGAAGACATTGGAATTTGTCTTGGCGAAACTTTCAAAAAAGCCTTGGGAGATAAAAAAGGAATTAACCGGTCAGGTTATTTTGTTTTTCCTTTAGACGAGTCTCTTTCTGTGGTGGCGATTGATATTTCAGGGAGAGCCTTTTTGGATTTCAAAACAAAATTTAAAAAGGAAAAAATTGGTGATTTGGATTCTGATTTGATAAAAGAATTTTTTTGGGGTTTTGTCAGACATTTAGAGGCAACCTTACACATTAGAGTATTATCTGGGGAGAACGACCATCATAAAGCTGAATCAATTTTTAAAGCTTTTGGAAAAGCAATGAAAGTGGCTTGTTCTAAAGAAAAAAGAATTTTAAAAGAATTGCCAAGCACAAAAGGATTAATTTAAATTTATGGCAAAATTTAGAGAAAATATTCGCAAAATGAGTCATTACAAACCGCCTTTGGAAGGCAGAGCTTCAAAAGATTATTTACTTTTGGATTTTAATGAAAGAACCATTGAGCCAAGCCAAAAAATTAAAGACGCTTTAAAGAAATTTATTGATTCTGGCAGATTACAGGTTTATCCAGAATATGGTGATTTAGAAGCGAAAATTGCTCAATATGCCGGAGTAAAAATAGGTCAAGTGATGGTAACTAATGGAGGCGACCAGGGGATTGATATTGTTTGCCGGGCTTATTTGGATCCCGGTGATAAAATTATTATTCCTTTTCCAGAATTCGCTATGCATTATCAGTCAGCCGGGATTCAGGCCGCTGGAATTTTAGAGCCAAGATATAAAGAAGAGGGAAAACTTCCTTTAGAGGAAATTTTAGAATTAATGGGAGATGAGAAAGTAAAATTGATTATTTTTTCCAATCCCAATAACCCTACTGGAATTTTCACTCCAGTTGAAGATGTTGAGAAAATTTTAAAGGGAGCCAAAGAAAAAGATATTGCGGTTTTGCACGATGAGGCCTATTTTGAATTTTCTGGATTAACTGCTAAAGATTTAATTTCAAAATACGACAATCTTTATATTATGAGGACTTTTGCTAAGGCCTTTGGCCTGGTTTCAGCAAGAGCAGGTTATCTTATCTCTCAAGAAAAAAACATCCAAGAATTGTTAAAAATCCGCGGGCCTTATGATGTAAATATGTTTGCCAAAACTGCTATTTTAGCAGCCTTGGAAGATATTGACTATGCTAAAAAATATATTGAAGAGGTGATGGAAAAATCTAAACCAAGATTAGAAGAATTTTTAGAAGAAAAAGGAGTTTTCTTTTATCCTAGCTCAGCAAATTTTCTACTTTTGAAGGTATCAAATCCCCAAAAATTAATTGAAAGTTTAAAATCAAAAGGAATTTTAGTTAGACCAAAGCCTGCTCCCGATGGCCGGGAAGCAGTTAGGGTTACCATTGGCACTTTAGAAGATACTGAACGATTGATTAGAGTCTTTAATGAAGTCCTTGACAAAGGCCCTAAATAATGTAAATTAAAAGATTGGGGGAGAAGATATGGAAAATCAAAAAATCAGAAATTTATTACTCCAATATTTAACTGAAACTACAAAAAAAATTAGAGAAATGGCAGCTTTGGGTGAGGGGAGGCAGATTTTGGGTGAGGTGATAAATAGACCAGAGGATATTGAAATTGGGATTGACCGAGTGGGAGAAGATATTTTAGAAGGACTTTTGAAAAAGCATAATTTAAATGCGACCGTTTTTTCGGAGCCAGATGGCAGAGATATTGAAAATGGAGATGACCCTGATTTTTATGGCTCAATTGACCCTTTTGACGGCTCAGTTCTTTACCTGCGAGGATTTGAGCAGAATTGGTATAGTGCCCTGAGTTTTTATGACAAAGAAAGAAAACCAATTTGCACTGGTATCACTGATATTTTAAATGAAAAATTTTATATTTCAGATGAAAATGGAAATTACTTATTAGATAACGGTCAGAAAAAGAAAATTTTTCCTTCTTCTAGAAAGAAACTAACTGAACCCATTGTTTTAGCCAGTTATTTGATGAGTTCTCAATATTCCTCAAAATTCCTTGATATTTTCGGAGACTTAGTTAAAAGTTTACATCCCAAGGCTCTTTTTTATCCCCAAGGAGGCTCTTTCATCTATGCTTTCTTAGCTTCGGGTTTAATTGATGCCTATGTAATGTTTAATGAACCTCGTTCAGAAATTGATCCTGGTTTTCCAATTGCTAAAGCGGCTGGCTGTTCGGTGGTTAGCGTCGATTCTGACGGAAGCTACCGAGATTACGAATTTATTCCTGGAAAACAGCACGACAAGGTGGATTTATTAATTGTCACGGTAAATTCTGAACTTCGAGATGAATTAATAAAATACTATGTTAAAAAATATGCCGAAAAATACTCTTTTAAAGTTTAAACCAATTCAAAAACTTATTGATGGGGTTGGTCGAGAAGTAATGAAATATTTCAGAAAAGATAAGGTGTGTATAATCGGTCTTGGAGACGATGGGGTTTTTTATGGGTTAGGACTTTACCAATGGGTATCCCAGAGAAAAAAAGAAGTTACTTTCGCTAATATGGATGATGATGGCAAGGGATTAGAGGAAGAAAAAATAAAAGGAAGAAAAGTTTTAATAGTTGATAATGATATTATTACTGGCAAAAGCTACAAAAGAACAATGGAAGCGATGAAAGAGAAAAAAGCAAGATTAAAAATAAAAGATATAAAATTTGCTGTTTTGTGTGATAGGACTGGCTTGGCTGATTTTTCAGTTGAAGGTTATTCGGCCTACGCACCTTGGAGTTTAGAAAAATTGGATGGAACGGATTTAAAGATTATTCGAGCCTTCTTCGAAGATGGAAGAAAATCATTTGTTGAAATTGCGAAAAAAACTGGGTTGAGTCAAGTAGCAATCAAAAATAGAGTAGAAAGATTAATAGCAGATGGAGTTTTAAAAATTCAAGGATTGCTAAACATAGGGAAATGTTATTCGGTTAGTGCCCACGTTGAAGTTGAGGCCGACCAAAAAACAATTTCTAAATTAATTGAAAGATTCGAAAAATCTCCTTTAATTTATCATTTAGTTAAAACCTCTGGGAGGTATAATTTATTAATTGGTATTATTGCTCCAAATTTGGAAAGTATCGAGAGTATTATAGATAAAGAAATAAGAAGAGACCCGGGAGTGAAACATATTGAAGTTAGTGTTGGAGATTTGCCAATAATTCCTAAAGCCTGGAACCCACCAATTATTTAATCCTGTTTCAGGTTTTTGCTAAATCTCAGAGGGCCTTGATAGGTCCTTTCGATATAATAAAATAACTATTACCTGTGGAAAACTTTAAAAAATTAAGTTAAAAATAAGTTTTAGTTAAGTTTTTTAACTCTTGACAGGGTTTTTTAAAGAAATATACTGAAACATAGAGTATGTTTGGAAAAAAATATCAAAAATTTCATTCAACCCAAAAATCCATTATTTACAAATGGGCCTATATTACCTTGGTTTTATTTGGTCCAATAAAATGTTGAGGGAGTTAGAAAAATAATATTTGTTAAAACTAATCTCCCTCAACAAGGGAGATTTTTTAAAAAAACAATGGAAAAGAAATTTTATCTAACTAAAGAAGGATTGGAAAAGATAAAAAAAGAATACGAAGACCTGAGAAAGCTTAAGCTTTCAAAGACAAGGGGAGAAATTCCCAAAATTTGGCATTCTGAGGATTTAAATCCTGAGTATCTTGCCTTTCAGGAAGATTTAAGTTTTTTAGAAGCAAGATTAATCGAACTTGAACATATTTTAAAAAATGTCGAAATAATTAAACTGCCGCTCGGGGAAAAACGAAATGTTGTTGATTTGGGGGCAAGGGTTTTAGTTGAGGTAGATGGTCAAAGTGACGAATTTACCATTGTTGGAACCTTAGAGGCCAATCCCGCCATTGGCAAAATTTCCAATGAGTCGCCGGTCGGCCGCGCCCTTTTAGGCCACAAAGTCGGCGATGCGGTTGTCGTTTCCTCACCCATTCAGACAGTTTACAAAATTAAAAAGATAAAATATTTATCTGCCTGATTTAAGTTGGAATTTATCGAAAATTTATGATATTATCAAACCAGGGATAAACCTGGTTTTTAATTTTATATGAAAAATATTCTTAATTTTTTAATCGAAGTTGGGAGATTAAAAAAAATACCAAGGAAAGGTTGGATATTAAGAAGAATAAGAAATCCAGAAACAATAGCTGCTCATACTTTTAGAATGGCTATAATGGCTTGGATTTTAGGCAAACAGAAAAAGCTTAATATAAATAAGATTCTTAAAATGTCTTTGATTCATGATTTGTGTGAAATTTATGCCGGGGATACAACTCCCTACGATACTTTTCTTATTACAAAAACAAAAAAAAAGGAATGGAAAAAGATAACGCAAAAATGGCCAAGGTTCTCAAAAAAAGAGAAAGAAAGAATTTTTCAAGAAAAATATAAAAAAGAATACAAAGCATTAAAAAAACTTATTTTAAAACTCCCTCCCCATTTAAAAGAAGAAATAAAAAACCTCTGGATTGATTACGAAGAAGGTTTAACTCCGGAAGGGAGATTTGTTCGTCAATTAGACAGAGTAGAAAATTTATTACAAGTTTTAGAATATTGGAAAGAAAGTAAAAAATTTTCAATCGAACCTTGGTGGATTCAAATAGAAGAATTAATAGATGACCCCGTTTTACTTGAATTTCTTGAGGTTTTAGAAAATAAATTTCATCAAGAATAAATTAAATAAAAATATCCTTTTTGCAACTATGAAAAAAATAAAATACTCTTTTATTATTTTAATTTTTTTAGGTAGTTTAATTTTTCTTTTTAGTCCGGAAGTTTTTCCGGAAATTGGTAATTTTCAAGAATTTTTAAATTCAGCTTCTCAGAACGATGTTATTATTATTTTTAATTCTGGCGGCTGGGGTAATACTCCTTTAGAAAAAGCAGAAGATTTCGCCCCAATTATTGAAGGAATTCAAGAAACTTTAAATGAATGGGGTTATAATTCAATGGTTATTCCTTATGAAAGGACAAAAAATAGTTTTTTTGGGAAAATTACTGGAATAAAAGGAACTATTTGGGCGTTTCGCAATCAAGCTGAGCCACTTTCTAAAGAAATCGAGGAATTTTTAAAGAAAAATCCTAGTAAAAAAATTATTATGGCTGGACTATCTAACGGAGCTGCTTTTGTTGATGATACAATGGGGGAAATTTCAGACAATATAAAAAATCAGGTTTTGGCTATTGAGGTTGGAGTTCCTTTTTGGAAAAAGAAATTAGATTCAGAAAATATTTTACTCTTAAATAATCAAGGTAAAGACCCCTTATCTAAAGGGGAGATAAAAGTTTTATTTTCCGTCTTATTTAAGGCGCCCCTTAGGTGGCTTTTAGCAAAAGTTTCAGGAGAAAATATTACCTTTTCTCAGGCGCTTTATTTCTCTGGTCATGAGTATTCTTGGATAAAAGTAAAACCAGACATAACTTCCTTTTTAGAAAGTAAATTAAAATAAGATGGGTAAATTATTTATTGGTACTTCTGGTTGGGCCTATTCTCATTGGGAGGGAATATTTTATCCTGAAAGTTTAAACTCTAAAGATAAATTAAAATATTTTTCTCAACATTTTAAAACAGCAGAAATAAATTATTCTTTTTATCATCTGCCTCGGCCGGCAACTTACCAAAATTGGTATAAGCAGACGCCGGCCGATTTTATTTTTGCCGTCAAAACTAGTAGATTTATTACGCATATAAAAAGATTGCAAGGAGTAAAAGAAGCTTGGCAACAATTTTTAGAAAATGCCTTATATTTAAAAGAAAAATTAGGCCCAATTTTATTTCAATTTCCTCCGTCATTTAAAGCCACTTCGGGAAATTTAAAAAGATTAGAAAAATTTTTGAAAAACATCAAAAGGCAAAAACGTAAAATAAATCCCATGGGTGTTATTTTACGTATAGCGGTAGAGTTTCGCCATAAAAGCTGGTGCGATAAAAAAATTTACAGTTTACTAAAAAAATACAATGTGGCCTGGGTGATTGCTGATTCACCTTCTTATCCCTATATCGAAACTTTAAAAAAGTTTCGATCGGGCCGTCTCGCTAAAAGCGAGAATAGGCCCAAAGCCGAAGTTATCACTTCTGATTTTGTTTATATCAGAATGCATGGCTCAAAAGTTTTATTTAGCTCAAATTACACCAAAAAAGAGCTTCAAGATTTGGCTCAAAAAATCAAAAAATGGCTAAAAACCGTCGATGTTTACATATATTTTAATAATGATGCCTACGGGTATGCGATAGAAAATGCCAAAACCCTCCAAAAATTACTTTCTCTTTCAAAATAATAGCCGCTCTATTGAGCGGCTTTTTGGAAACTAAAGCACAAATATCCTAACTTTGGAATTTTAAAAAGATAGACTCCTTTTACATTAGACACCTTCACTTTAAAGTGAAATAATTCCAAGTCGGTATAGTCCCATGCGTCTCCTTTAGTTATCAGCTCCTCTTCTTCAATTGAGATTACCCGATGAATAGCATCGCCACCCTCTTTTTTATAAACTATCACCATTCCAGGTTTAATTTCTTTTGGAAAAGTTTTGATAAATACTAAATCGCCTGGATTTATATTTGGGGTCATGCTTCCCTCTCTTACAACACCAACGTCATATTGGGGTAATATAAGAAAAGAACCAAGGCCAACACACAAAATGGAAAATAACCCGATAATTATCCAGAGAATCTTTTTAATCAATTTCCACCTCCTACAAAATTTGAAAGAGCAATTCTACCTTCTTCTATTAAACTTTATAACAAAATTAAAAACTTGACAAGATTTAAAAATAAAAGTAAAATAAATTATTGCAGCTTAGCAACTTAAAAATGGAGATGAAAAACGGAAAAAGACCTTGGCTTTGATTTTCAACTTCTCGGCTTTCCCCCAGCGCACCTTAATATTAGGGTTGAAATATCTGGTCTCTCATCAGAAAAATAAAAAAGAAAGGAGGGTAATAAAATGCCGTGGTGGGGACTGCTTCTGGCGGTGGTTGGAGGCCTAACCCTAATTTACTTCCTTCTATATCTCATCCTGCTCGCGCCCGTCTATAATAAGGTGACAAGAGAGGCGAGTAAAAACATTAAGTAGGCTTTAGGTCTTCGTCCAGAACCAAAAAAGAGCGGGTGATTTCTTTGCCTTACGGGAAAGAATGCTTGCTCTTTTTCTTTTGGCAAATTACTAAAAATTTGACAAGGCGATTTTTGTAAGTTAAGGTAAAACTCGGAGACAAAGGTCGACCCCAATAGTAGAGCAAAGCTCACTACGGGGCAAGAAAACTTAAAATTTAATTAAAATTAAATTATGAAAAGAAAATTTAGTGTTCTGATAGTTGGTACGGTAATAGTTGGGCTAACTTTAGGTTTAATTGGAACGGCTTTAGTTTCTCAAGCAGCACCAGTTGAAAAACAGCAAGGTCCAAATAGAGAAGTGCCCAAACCAATTCCTGCTACTAATATAGAGGTGGTAAAGAAAGTTTTTTCTGAAGATGTGGAAAAAGGAAAGGGCAAACCTTCGCCTCCTCCTAAAACAGGGGGTGTGGCAACCGGAATTTTGGGCGATTATCCAATAACGGGTACTAAATACGCAGTGGTAATTGGAATTTGTGATTATCCAGGGACGAAAAATGACCTCTGCGTATCAGATGGGGATTCGTTGCATATGTACAAAGCCCTGACCACTCTTTACGAATATAAACCAGAAAATATCAGATTGTTTAAGGATA
>Ga0210057_1003758_pt1 | contig 20709 bp, 18 predicted proteins | sample CryGeyCG2114_010_2_FD_183968 | JGI IMG/M metagenome (GOLD analysis project Ga0210057, IMG submission 183968) | Groundwater microbial communities from aquifer - Crystal Geyser CG10_big_fil_rev_8/21/14_0.10 (SPAdes) (version 2) | ecosystem: Environmental > Aquatic > Deep subsurface > Groundwater ...
CATAACGACGACAGTATACGGCAATTTCAAAAAAAGTGAAGTGTATCCCTATCTATGTTTCAGAACAATTTTAGGCATCCTGCTGTTGTCCTCAGAAGAATCAATAAAGAAACCTGCTTGATTTACGGGTTTGTTTTCAGCACCTACAGACTCTTCTTCAAATTCAACACCTGCGTTTTTATACTCGTGCACTGGAATGCCTAACCCTGCAAAGGAAACAAGTGAAAAAATGTTTCCTTTATATGCATACAGTACATACACACCTGCCATAGCCACACCAACGAGCGTTAAGAAGTAAAGGGTGTATGCAAGTGGTGAATCAAGTCCCGTATATGGAATATCAGTTAGCGCGACATGTACATACGGCTGAGGTACTGGATGAGGAAACGTTATAGGAGGGTTTGGCGGCTGTGGATTTGGTGGATAGTACACCGGTGGCTGGTAGCTACTGTGTGCGTAACAAACTGCAGTTTGGTTGGTATTGCTGTATACCGTGAGCATATAGGTAGTTTGATACCCTTGACTTTGGACATATCTTGAACCGCTTGGCGCGACAGTGCCAATGCCATTATTTATAACACCGTACACGGTATTGGTGCTTGACCAAGACAGTGTTCCGCCGCCATATGGGCCACTTTGATGGAAATTGAGTGTACAGCTTGGATGGTTTGGAATATTCGGCTGCACTGTCACTGTTGCACTACACGTCCTCGTGCCACCTTGGCCCGTAACTGTCATTGTGTATGTGGTCGTGTTAAATGGAAATACCTGTATGGAGCCGGATGTATTCACCGATACATTTCCGTGATTACTTATAAAAGCACTTTGCGCATTTGACGATGAGTAGTTAAGCGTCACGCTTTGGCCTAGATATGAGATTTGGGTTGGAGATGCAGAAAGGGTACACGTCGGGGCATTTGGTTCATTTTCTATGGTAATAGTTTTGGTACAGGTCTGGCTTCCACCCGACCCTGAAACAGTAAGGGTGTAGGTTGTCGTATTTTGCGGAAATACCGTGGTTGATCCACTCAACGCTACAGAGCCAATCGAGCTCAGTGTTGCTGAGGTTGCGTTTGTGCTTGACCATGAAAGTAATACTGATTCCCCCGATGTAATATGCGTTTTGTTTGCGCTAAGTGTACAGGTTGGCCCCTGTTGATTTGAAACAGTAATAGTTACAGAACAATCTGCCGTTCCGCCTGAACCTGTCACGGTCAAAGTATAAGTGCGCGTGCTCGTGATGTTTCCTACTGCAAAAGAGCCAGCTGTTGCAACAGAACCGATACCTTGATTAATAGTAGCTGATGTCGCATTTGTGCTTGACCATGTGAGTACGGCATTTCCTCCAAATTCAATTTGTTGTGGTGAAATTGAAATAGTACACGTGGGAGCCTGCGATTGAGGAATCACTGTAATTTGCACACTACATCCGCTACTGCCTCCTGGGCCAGATACACTCATTGTGTAGGTAGTCGTTTGCGAAGGAGTCACTGACTGTGAGCCACTTAATGCAACACTTCCTAATCCTGGAGTAATACTTGCACTTGTCGCGTTACTGCTGTTCCACACAAGTGTTGTACTTTGTCCTGACTGAACACTCGTTATGTTTGCTGAAATATTGCATGAAGGAGGCGGAAAACAATTGTGGCAATCACCATCCCCGTCGCCATCGCCATCTCCGTCCCCGTCACCATCGCCGTCTCCGTCACCACCACCGTCAGCAAATAACATTGGCCCAATACCAAATGACATCTGCTCGCCCGTACTTCCTATGTCTAGGGAAATAAATATCGGCGCAATAAAAGCAGTTATTGCGAGTAGCACAAGAATCCCAAGTAAAAATCCTTTATATGTACGAAGATTGGTCATATATAGCTCTGTTTCGTTATCTTCTACCTACCACAGCAGATTTTGGAAGTCAATCATTATAAATCTATAGAAAACGACCCCGGCATAGATTGCCGAGGTCGATTTTGATGCGATGGTGAGATGAGAGAACTATTGATTGTGTCCTTTTTCCGGGTGCTCACTCACCTCTTGCTCACAAGACTTTCCAGTGTTGTAGAAATATACGTTTCCTCTGTGACCGGGACCGATTGGGCTTGTCTTCCATTGAATGCCAGTTGAAAACTGGCAATAATAATAGGAAGCTCCGCAGGCAAGATCCACCTCGCAGGTAAACCCTGGAGGGCATCTGTGATTGAATTTTCCTGCCTGTCGCCCGAAGCACCATTTGCCAGCAGCTCCCGAAATAGGCCTCGGGCGATGCACAATTTTTCTGACAAGCCCGTTGCACACTGGCTTTCTGGGTTTGTACACAGGCGTCCTTTGCGGCTCCGGGGCCACCGGCGGCCGATAGTAGGCTGGCGGTGGCATATAGGCCGGTGGCGCAGGTTGTACCGCCGTAGGCGGCTGCTGATAGTAGCAGGTTACGCATACATACGGCGGAGTCGTAGGAACATTGTGAGCAAGATACAGTTTTTCCTGCTTCCCCTGGAGAATTGGCGACATTTCGCCAGCAGATGCAGAAAACGAAATTCCCAACATCGTCAGCAGTGGCATCGCAATCCGTAAAAGACATCCAACCAAGTGTCTCATGACACATCCTTTCGTTTCTTGATTTCTACCCGCCTTATAAATCATTTCGTGGACTATGTCAAATATGAATGCTAGGTTGGCGATATGTTCAAAAAGTATTTATTTACGGGAATAACCGCCATGGGAATTATTTTTGTCATGGGGGTGCTTTTTCATTTTGAAAATGCTGATAAGAAAACTTTTCATTCAGAAATAAGCGAAGCGCGAACATTTGGCATCACCTGGATTTCCAACAACATACTTGAAAACGGACTTTTCTTATACACGACAAACACTGAGACTGGTGTTATTCCAACGACCAACAATACGATTCGTCAGTTGATGGCTTCCCGTGTCATCGCGCTTGAAAGCCACAGTAATTCTGAACTGTTACCAGTTCACAAAAGAAATCTTGAATATATTATGAGCAATTGGTACAGAGAGGAGCACGGCCTTGGATATGTGTATTTTGATGAAAAGTCAAAACTCGGCGCAAACGCAATGTTGCTTAGAGTACTTGTTGCAAGTCCATACTTTGAAAACTATGCCAACGAGGCGGAAGCACTCACTCGAGGAATTGTTCACATACAAAAAGATGATGGTTCGTTTTCTACCTGGTACAAAGCACCTTCGTATGAGTACGATGAGGATTATTTACTCACCTTTTATTCTGGAGAAGCTCTACTCGCGCTTGTTGAATATTATGAAAAAACTTTGGACAAACAATACCTTGACGCTACAAAAAAATCAGCCAATTTTTATGTCGACCGATACGCATTAAATCTTGAGGAGTATTATTATCCCGCATATGTTCCTTGGCATACCATCGCTCTAAACAAATTATATAAATTGTCGCCAGATCAACGATACGCTGAAGCAGTGTTCATAATGAACGATAAACTTCTTGAGTTGCAGGATACAAAAGAATACGTTGGACGTTTTTTTAATCCGGAAACTCCTGAATATGGCACGCCGCACACATCCTCTGATGCAATATATACCGAAGGTCTTGCATATGCATATGAAATAGCACTGCTAGCAGGCGATGAAAAACGCGCCAAAAAATATCTTGATGCACTCGCAATTGGTGTAGAAAATCTTTTGAAACTTCAGATTACTGAGGAAATTGAGGGATCGCCACTGCTGTCTGAAATGTATATCGGATCACTTCGTATTCGCGATGGCAACCCGTGGATTCGCGTTGATACGACCCAGCACGCTGTTGACGCATTTGAAAAAATACTGGAAGTACTCTAAAACTAGGACATCGGATGTCCTAATGGCTTAAAATAAGGGTTTTATTGGTCTGTTTGAAACTAGGACATCGGATGTCCTAATGGCTTAAAATAAGGATATTTAAAGGTATTTAAGAGATGTAAAGATATTAAGAACCGTCCTCGATATTCGAAAGTGAATCTGTTGACTTCTCCGCCAAATTTGTATACAAATACTTTGGAGCTTGGCGATTCCTAGCTCGTGGATGGCTCCTGGAGGGAAGCTAGGTTCCCCAAAAAATTTGATCCCGTTTGATCCCGGAAGCGGAACCGGTTCAATCCGCCATTTTTTTGAAAAGCGTCAACGGCCCGACACTGACGAGTGTCGGGCCAAACTCTTTACATTCACTTTTTTATTCACCTTGCGTTGGTCTATCCAATAACTCTGGCTCAATTCCCGCAGACTCTTCTGTAATTCTCAATACATCTTTATCTATTTTTCCAAGTTCTTTATACCCTGCATTATAATGATTCACTGTGGTGGAAAGAGAGCTTCCCATTTTTTTATAGTAGTCTTCATACTTGCCTATATGTCTGCCCAAATCTTCTACACGTTTACGTATTTCTTTTGCAGACTCCTCTATCTGAAGAGCCTTGAGCCCTTGAAGTACCGTCTGCAAATATGCCAAAAAAGAAGTTGGCGAAACTATGATTACTTTTTTGGAAAATGCATATTCAATCAAATCGCGAGCCGAGACACCTGTGCCGATTGAACCCATAAGTATGTCGTAATAAACTCCCTCGCTTGGAATAAACATAAAAGCAAAGTCCATGGTGTCTTCGTTTGGCCTGACATACTTTGAGGTTTCATCAATTCTTATTTTCAAATCTTGCTTAAATGCTTTTTCGCACCTTTCTTTCTCTGCCTTATCTGTAGCTTCTATTATCCTATTGTAATTTTCAAGGGAGAATTTTGAATCCACGGGGATTATCTTATTTTTTACAAAGATGGCGGCATCTACTATCTCTCCATTTTTAAATGCATATTGTATTTGATAACTTTTAGGCGGTAACACATTTTGCAAAACAGTTTCCAAGTAATACTCACCAAGAACACCCCGTTGTTTCGGATTCTGCAACACATCTTGCAGTTGTCTCAATTGTTCAGCAAAGTTAACCACCTGTTTTTGACCTTCTCCTACCCTAACCAACTCTGATGTAATTTCTTTTACTAGGCGCCCAGATTCAGACAATTGCGTTCGCATAGAGTCCTGCATCTCCTTTGATGAGAGACCTATTTTTTCATCAACGGAGCGGCGCATATCTTGAAGCTCTTTTTGCAACATAAGCATACTGTTGTCGTCCTTCACTTCTTTCTTTGGTCTCAAAATAAGATATATGAGAACTCCGTTACTGACCAAAAGAAGCCCTAAGAAGAGCCATATAAAAGTGCCTGTTATTTCCATCCGGCCATTGTAGCATGATGCATCCTAAACAATTTGCATTACATCAAGTCAAACCAGAAATTAGGACATCCGATGTCCTAATTTTTTCTTACAAGATGCTTTGCTACCTCAATGGTAACTAGATTTGTCAATCCAAGCCCGATAAGAAGCATCACCTCAAACCCAGTGAGCGTGCTCAGTGAAAGAAGCGTTTTTAACGGAGGGAATGTTATCGCAATCATCAATAAAGCAATACTCACAGAAAGCGCCCCAAACAACCACTTATTATTAAGGATGTTTATTTTCCATAATGGCTCACTTAAATTCTTAAACGAGAGAGCAAAGAAAATTGAATCAAGCGAAAGTGCTACAAACATAACAGTCCGAATTTCTTCAATTGGCGTGCCAATGCTCCGCATCCAGAAAAATAAACCTAAAAGAATCACTCCGGTAATCGCGGTCACAATTATCATTATTTTCCGTATCTCACTCGTGAGCACGAGACTCGCACTTTTACCGTGCACTTTTTTGTTTGGCGGACGTGTCATCACATCCCTCTGAGCTGGCTCGAACGCAAACGGAAACGTCATTAGCCCCTCTTCAATTAAATTAGCCCAGAGAATCTGTGATGGTAAAAGCGGAAGTGGGGCTCCAACAGCCAACGCTCCTCCAATAACAATAATTTCGCTAAAACTCGTAGATAAAAGATACGCGACAATTTTGCGCAGATTATCAACAGCACGCCTTCCCTCTTTTATGGCAGCCGTGATGGTCGAGAATGTGTTTTTTAAGATAATTAGGTCCGCCGCCTCCTTTGCAACGTCCGTGCCGGAGCCGACTGCAATTCCAATATCGGCAGACACAAGAGCGGGCGCATCGTTGACGCCGTCGCCCGTCATAGAAACTACATCGCCGCGTGATCGTAGCACCCGGGCAAGGCGCAATTTTTGCTTCGGCAACATTCTAGAAAATATTGTGTTTGAATGAACCGCATCGAAAAGCTCATCGTCTTCCATATCCTCTACGTCTCTTCCGGTTATTGGTGTATCACCTTCTTTTGCAATGCCAACTTCACTCGCTATTGAGTATGCAGTCTCCGGGTGATCTCCCGTCACCATAACAACACGCATACCTGCATTTTTTGCGTCCTGGATCTGCTTGGATACATCGGGACGTATTTGATCAGAAAAAGAGAGGAGTCCCAAAAACACGAGACCTTTAGGATACGCATTACTTCTTACATCATCCGGAACCCTGTCACTTCTCTCTAGGCGATACGCAACGGCAGTAAAGCGATGCCCTTGTGCGCTTTCAGCCCTCTGCACACTTAAAAATTCTTCTCTAGTGTCGTTATCAAGTTTTCTTGAAGCACCCGCCACGTAACAATGATCAGATAAATCCAACAACAACTCGGGAGACCCAGAAAAAAATAATCTCCTTTCTTCTTTATAGGTGTTGAGTGAGGCACTAAATCTTCTTTTTGATTCAAACTGTAAAAAATCCTTCCGTTCGTATCCGTGTGCAAACAAATCTATTTGCGATATACCCGCCTCAAGTCCGGCCGAAACGATTGCCTTTTCTATAGGACGTCCATGTACTATGACACCTTCTTCTTTTTTTTCGAAAAATGCGTCGGAAACTAATATCGCCGCAGTAAGTAATTCTCTATTGTCAGTATGATCTATTGAATTATCGTGAGCTGTTATAGAGCGAGCAGTATAAAGTCCTGCTAGCGACATTTTTCCTTCCGTAAGTGTTCCTGTCTTATCCGTAAGAATGACAGTTGTTGACCCCAACGTTTCTGCCGCAAGCAGGTTTTTTACAAGTCCTCCCTTTTTTAAAATGGATTCCATCGCTACCGCGAGCACTACCGTCACCGCCGCCGGAAGGCCCGTCGGCATTGCCGCAACAGCAACTGCGATTGCAATCAATATCATTTCAGATAACGGCTCACCGCGAGACAGCCCCAAAACGAGTATGGAGATAGTGGCAACTCCTATGGCAATCATCAAAAAACGAGCAAGGTGGCTGACACTTTTCTGAAGTGGAGTTGATTGTTCTCTAATTTCCTCTGTGTCGCTGGCAATTTGCCCTATTTGAGTATAGAGACCTGTCGCAACAACTATTCCGCTTCCAAAACCCTCAGAGACGATAGTGCCCTTCCACGCCATATTTTTTTGCTCGTTTATCGGAGCCTTCACTGGTGACTCTGTTATTTCTTTTGGAGTGGCTATCCACTCTCCTGTTAAAGCCGATTCATTTATTGAAAGGTTTTCAGCTTCAATCAGGCGCAAATCAGCTGGAACCGCTTTTCCGCCCTCTAGATAAACAATGTCCCCCGGAACAACCTCCTTTGCAGGGATGACAACCTTGTTTCTATCACGAAGCAAAGTGGCAGTCTGTTCTTGGGAGTTGGCAAGAGCCTCAAAAACTTTTGACGCTCGCCCTTCTTGAAAAGTACCGACTACGACGTTAACTAAAAGCGCAACAGAAATAACAATTGAGTCTAAATATTCTTCAAGAAAAATCGTAGCGCCCCCGGCTATAAGTAAAATAAACACAAGTGGACTCGCCAGTTGCGCAAAAACGATTTTGAGCATCCGAAAACGTGTAGATCTTTTAATACTATTTTCACCAAAACGCAAAATTTTTTCACGGGCCTCCTTTTCCGTGAGCCCGACACCAAGATTGACATGCATCGCACGAATAACATCTTCAATTGGTGCAGAATGTGGAGCAACTTTCAGCATATATCATACAATGATACTATGTCGATGAAGATTAATATAATATTTTTCGCATATGCTCACAGAAAAAGTTAAAAAAGATATGCAAGATGCACTCAGGGCTAAAGATGCTCTCCGACTGTCTGTGTTGCGTGGTGCACTTTCCGAATTTACTAATGCACTTGTCGCCGCGAAAAAGAAACCAACAGATGAGCTGAGCGACGAAGATGCACTTGCGGTATTTAAGCGACTAGCAAAACAAAGAAAAGAATCTGCAGAGCAATTTACCAAAGGAAACCGACCAGAACTTGCAGAAAAAGAAATGAAAGAACTTGAAATTATTGAAGAATACTTACCTGAAAAAGCATCGAAAGAACAAATTGAAGAAGTTGCTAAAATTAAGATCGCAGAACTTGGCGCAGTCGACAAAAGTAAAATGGGTCAGCTTATGGGCGCAATTATGAAAGAACTCGGAGGAAACGCCGACGGCACGGTAGTAAAGGAGGTTGTTGAAGAACTCCTTCCTTAAACTAGGACTTAAACTAGGACATCGGATGTCCTAATGGCTTAAAATAAGGGTTTTTTCGCTAATTTTTACTCCTAAGGTAACTTGGACATCCGATGTCCTAAAATATACTTGTTTTCTAATAATATATATTTCATAATGTAGACGGGTGTAACAGGAGGCAATTATGGGATTTGAAAAACCAGAAAAAGTACGTAAGGCTCAGCAGCGAGCAGACACTGAAGCGCTCAGGAAAATGGGATCTGTTGGGGGACGCAAGACGGCGGAGCGGAACGATATTAATCGCGAGCATGCCAAGCGGGTTAATGAAAAGTCTAAGCTTGAAGAATGGAACACGATTGTTGCTTCAAACGAGCATATTCTGACACCGGATGGTGAGGACCCTGAGGAGATGAAAGATGCCACTCACTGACGAGGAGCTTTCCGAGAGTATAATAAAAACAATAACCAGTAATGGTTATTGGAAACTGATGCACTTCAGCGAGTTGGAAAATGTAATACTGACCCAACTTCGTGAATACAAGTGGATCCCGATAGACGAGCTTCAAGAAGTGCATCAGCGAGTCTGTACAATAATTCGGAAAAAGTTTGCAGCAAAAGCAAAAAAGACACGAGATGCAAACAAAAGAAAACTGGCAAAGCAAAAGGAAAAAGAGAAACAAGGGAATTTATTTGAGTGACGCGGTTACGTAATTTGTACCGCGTTTTTCTTTTTTATGCGTTCCTCATGTCTTTCACCTCAAACCCCTCACAAGCCAAAAACCGAGAGTTATGAATTATGACTAACACCCAATAGTATGATATTACATTATATCATACTACTTAGGTCTTGTGCGTTTTTGATATCAAAATTTCCTATTTTCGTGCGGCGGAGTTCTTTTGTTGTCGTCGGATAGCCAAGTCGCTTCCCAAATTCCTCTACAATAGAGCGCACATAACTTCCACTTGATACTTTCATCATAGCGAAAACGGCACATCGTTCGTCGTCATGAATAGTTTCAAAAATTTCAAAATTATACACTTCCATTTCCTTAAGCGGCACATCCACGCGCTCGCCCCTGCGAGCTTTTTTGTAAAGCGGTTCTCCATCTTTTTTAATTGCAGAATATAAGGGCACTGGTAGGGATAATTTTCCTATCATTCCTTCCGCAATCTCTTTTACTCTTTCCTCTCTAACATCTCTCTCGTCTCTAACATCTCTCATCTCTACCACTTCCCCTTCCATATCTCCAGTGGTTCGCTTTTCACCAATCAACATCTCAACTTCATACGTTTTTGGCAACCCAACATACTGCGAAATAGTTTTCGTCTCATCCCCTACTGCTACCAACAACAACCCCGAAGCAAGAGGATCCAAAGTCCCCGCGTGGCCAAACTTGGGAATTGGATTCCCAAGTTTGGCATATTTCTTTCGTAGTATGCGAATAACGTCAAAGGATGTGATTCCCTTTGGCTTATCTATTAGCAACATTATGAGATTCTATATCAATCTAACTCTATCTTTCAAAAGCATTGTTGACAGTGTCGCAACCGCAGACAAAACAAGCGCCACAATAAATCCCGCCTGTAGGCCAAAATAGAACACCACTAAAGACATGATGGCGAGAATTGAAATTCTTCCAATCGCGAGAGACATCTCTTTCAGTGTTGTATACTCATCTATAAATCTTCCGTTGTCGGCCGCTTGTTCGTAAGTCATTGCGTCAAAAGACGTTTTGTTAACCGTGCGACCCATCCCATGATAGGTTTCGGAAATAAAAACTTGAAAGGGAGTAGCGACAAGTACCTTAAACATCCACCCGCTTGATGCGAGTATTGCTCCAATGGTAATGAGCCTGCTCTTATTCCATGTATCAAATAAATTTCCCGTAACCAATCTAAGCAACAAAACCGCGAGAAGAGTCAGAGCAGTAATAAGTCCCAAAGCGACATATTCTTCGTCTAACAAAATAAAAACGAGAAGGGGCCAAATTGCGGTCAGCACCATTGTCTGCATCCCATCTCCAATGTATGCCAAAACCAGAGTTCTGTTTCTAGAAGACACTATCTCTTTCATTGTTTGTAAATAGCTCCAAGAGTAATTTTCATACGCGGTTTCAATAAAAAATATGGGAACTATAGAAAACGAAATGATTATAAGGGCTAAAATATACAATGTTTCAAATCCAAAAGATGCGACAACCAAACCTCCTATGAAAGGAGTCGCCACGATTATCAGATCGGCTATATTTCTAAGCAGAGCAATTTGACCCCCGCGCCTTCGTCTATCTAGCAAAAGAGAAAAATCCACTTGATACGGAACCCAATATAGAACCTTATAGATGCCCATAAGTATTGTGAAGAAAAGTAAACCATACAGAGCATATTCTCCGCCTGAAGCAAATTGATACAAGCTCGCCGTACCCAATGTAACGGCAGGAACTGCCATTAGGAGCATACTTCTTATCCCCCACCTCCGGATAAATATTGACGAAACGGGCGTTAAAAAGAAAACAAAGACATGCATCAGTCCGTATACCAACGCAACCGCAAAAAAGGAATTATTGAAATACTGGTAGATCAGTGCGACTGTAAATACCGTCGTGATGCCAAATCCAACTCGCAAAAACACTCGGTGTCCATACAGCGCTTTCAGATCACGAGAAATTCCACTCACCCCAGCATCGCGTATTACACGAGCAATTATCGCTTGCATAGCTATTCCTGTGTTCCTTTTGTATCGGAAACAAAATCAATCGCCGCAAGAAGAGGTATTGCAAAAATGAGCCCATAACTAACCCAAAGATTCCAATCTGTAAATATTTCCCATCCGGCAAACGGAACGCTCAAAATAATGTCTAGCACCCCAATTATTACAACCCAGCTCACCGAATACGGAAGCGCGGATTGCCACGTGCCGCCCGGAATAGACTTCCCCGCTTTATACATCAGGCCTATAAGCACCACTAATCCTATAATTTGTGGTAGATATCCGTCCACAAATCCATACGCGACAAACGCAGACCACAGCAAAAACATCACCGCATAAACTCCAACCCCCCACCCAATTAATTTTTCGTAGTCAATATACATATATAAAATATAGCATACGTTTATTAGTAAAGGATTGTGTAATCCACTTGACCGCATGTTCAAAGCTTAATACCATTTATATATAAGGAGGCCAGCGTGAAGTTGTATGCACGCTACTTTTAATGTAAAAACACTGCGAACGTTTGTTCTGCCACGCTCATTTAAACAAGCGGGTGCTGATACAGATCGTCACATTTCTATATGTGCGATTATCCCCTCGTTCATGCCCGACATACTCACTCTCCGTTTGGTGCAAGACATTTTGAAATGGAATCCACAAACGCATATATACGTAGTTGACGACTCAACACCATACAGCGCTGAAGAAAGCCACTCCATTTTTAAACAAATAGCGAAACTATCAAAAAGAGTGACGTTACTGCGCACGCCCAAAAATAAACTCAAGGCAGGAGCGATTAATTACGCACTCACACACATAAAGAAAAATGGAGATATCCCGAGTGCTATTATCACGCTTGATGACGATGTTGTTATAGAAGAACATTCAATCCCGAATATGCTTTATTCTCTATTTGCCGACAAGCAAATCGGCGCAGTGTGTTCACAGAGCCGCGTGTTGAATAAAAACAAAAATATTCTCACGCGCCTCCAAGGGCTCGAGTATCTCGGATTTAACGCGGTGCGCATTGCTGATGAAGGATTTTTCCACGGCCCTCTTGTAATGCACGGTATGCTCACTGCATTTAAAAAAGAAGCCCTGTACGGCGTGAACGGCTTTACTGAAAATCATCTCATTGAAGATTATGAAATTACTACTCGTGTAAAAGAACACGGGTGGGATGTGCGCCTAGCCGCGGATGCATATGCATGGACACGTGTACCAGAGACTTTTTCTAAATTATGGAAACAGAGAACAAGATGGATATACGGAGGAGTTGTGATAATGGATGATGTGAAATATTGGCCGTCAGTCATTCAGGACATCACGGGACACTTTATTTTTTTGATTACACTTCTTTTGATTGCCGTCTTTACGATTATTCCTTTTAATTTTGGGCTTGAACCGATATCACCCGTTGTTATAAAAATCATTATTGGACTATCGCTTATGCAGGCCGCAATTATGTATGGATTCCAAATGTGGTTTATGCGTTTTTATGATGAGCGGGATGTATACGACTGGCTTTTACGCGCGACATTTATTCCAGAATTTATCTATGCAAACGTCCTCACTTTAGTCCTCCTGGGCGCATACTTATTCCATCTCTTTAACTGGGGATGCACCCTATTTTCAAAAGGACTGGAAGAAAATATCATTACTAAACGTATCCGAGCGGCATTTCATCAATTTGGCTACACCAATAGATGGAACACGCGGGAAAACTTTAAACATATATGATTACATTCTTCGGAAACGGTGGTGGCACATTTGCACTAGTATCCTCGCTCTCTTTAGGAAGTGGCTGGCTTATTTTTTCATCTTCCGGAAACGTGGTGTTCACTTTTATGTTTCTGTTGATTTCAATACTTTCTTCTTCTTTGGCGGTGTGTATGCTGATACGCTTTTGTATCAATTTCAAAAAACATGGAAGAATGCTTTCCTGTCCGCCCAAGCGCAACAGGGCACTTGGAAACGCTACCAAATAGAAGCAAGGAGGCGAATTACACGTTGATACACGCTCACAAAAATATTTGTACCCTTAGGAGAGCTTGTCGCCGATGCTTCTATCTTTACCTCTGTCTCTATACCACCTGCTTTCTCATCCTTTCTCTTTTCGGCAAATAGCGAACGCCATTGATCAAATATGTTGTAAGCACTCGAGGTGCCGCTCTTTGTGTTTTCTATCTCTACTTCCGTTGTAACATCTTCAATTGAAGCAGTCGTGTTCACCTTCACCGTACCTCCCCTTTGGATTTCTTCTCGTATTTGCCGCTCCTCTATCACTCCATTTACATTTGTTTCCACCCGCACTTCGACGCTTCCCTGGCCGTCCACTGTGTTGCGCACATGCACCTCTGCGCGCGCGTCGTTCCCATCTTCGCCAAACGCGGATGCGCTGGTTACGTTTTTAATCCCGCCATCGCCGGTACTTGAAATGCGAATGGTCTCAATCGCGTTAGCGCCCGCTGGAAAACTCACAAGAATGAGAATAAGTATGCTCAAACGTTTCTTCATATATTTACCAAAGCTTAAAGAATGTTCCAATAGCACCCAAGAGACCGCCTGTATTCTTCTCCTCTTTATTAGTATCGTTATTTGATGTTGCACTCGCGGCGCTTGCCGTGTTGCTTGACGCGCGCGGTGTCGGCGCTGTTTCTCGGCTATTTGTTACCGTCACAGGTGAGCCCTGAGTTGTATTGGAATCGGAAGTGTCATTTTTTTTCGTTTCGGTCCCCGCTACAGGTCGTCCATTGCATGCAAGCTCGTTTATCTTTGCGCGTGTTGTAGTGTACACAAGTCCAGTTGGCTCCGTAAGGTTCCATGGCGCAAGCACTTCGTCTGCATACTTTGCTTGGAATTTTTTTACCGCCGCCGCTGTAAGCGGGCCAAAGTAACCAGTTGTTGGAAGCCCCGCGTCTACTTCTCCATTGAGGAAATTTTGGAGCTTCACCACATCCAAAGGATCATTGCCACGCCCCTGCCGCATATTTCGAGTAAGGAGCGGCTCACATACATATTTTGAAATATTTATTTTTGGATCGCTTACCTGTGGCGTAGATGTAGCCAATTCTTCGGCATCAAGTCCGTTTGGCAAAATAGTAATAGTTGATGATGCCTCCGTAATGTCAGCGTCTACCGCATATACTGCTACCGAATTATTTTTCTGACCAGTGAGTCGCGCAATATTCGTATATATTCCGGGTACAGTTGATGTCGCAAACTCAACCGAATAGCTAAGTTGTATTTCGTCTCCGGGCTCGAGTGCACCGAGCGGCCATGACCTCTCATACAGTATTTCACCAAGCGGATCAAACATACTATCCGTCAAAATACCATTGTGTACCGGACCAGCTGTTTTGCTATTCCTAACAATCACTTCGTAATCGATGATACTTGGCGCGGTTGTCGTGAGGGCGCTGGCTTTTTTTGTTATTTCTACAATCGGATCAGGTGTCCATGTGCCACGCGTATCAACAGTAGCACCTCCGCCTCCTCCGCCCCCTCCTGTAGGAGCAGGGTTGTTAGTTCCTCCATTATTGGAAGGAGTCGGCGGACCTCCGCCTCCACCTCCTGACGGCGGTGGAGACCCGCCACCGCCACTGCTAGGTGGTGTTGCATCTTCTGTGCCATCTCTGTTGTCTCGACTATCACGATCTCCGTTATCAGCATTGCCTTCCCCTTCACTGTCCGTATCCGTATTTTCATCCTCGGGTTGGAAAACCACGACAGAAACACTTTTTGTATTATCGCTATCATCTTGATCTCGCAAGCTTGATGACACAGTCGCGCTAAGTGGTAACGTCATTGAAAAACCACTTTGAAGGCCGGGTGCGGAAACGTGCCCAATAGCATCAATTGTTTTTGACTCCCCAGGTGCTAATTGGCCAAGATTCCACCTAGTTCCAGTTGTTGTATCAGTACTTAATGCATTACTGCTTGAGATAAACAGCAGGGTTTTATTGTATGTTGTATCTAGAATAACATTCTCCGCGCCTACATCACCATTGTTCGCCACCGTAAAATGATACGTAACATCAGTGTCCGGTGTTGTTGGGCTAGGTGCATCCACAGTCGATACGATATTTAAGTTTGGGCTATGACTGCCAAATGCGATGTCGCCATTCCAGTCACCAGTGATGTTAAAGACGCCAAACATGAAATTTCTATTGACAACATTCGTGTTTACCATGTTTACGACATTTGCTGTTGCAAAGGCATCACCTGTACTAATCATGGATGTGCCATTTTCCGTAATCGCATAGTTGTCACCAGTTTCAGCCCAAACATTAACGTCAGTTTTTACAATTGCTTTGTTTGTGGAAGAAGCAATGAATGTTGCAGAGTTGTAAACGCCTTGTGTGCTTGTAGCTGCAAGAGTGCGACCATTACTAAATACTTCAATACCATAATCAGTGCGGCGCCACGAAAGACCTCGTGGCAATCCCTTTACGCTTCCATTCCAAGTGCCGGATACGTGAAAAACAAAGAGTACAGACGAGCCACCTACGTAAGTCTGGTTGGCTGAAGTGTAACTAGTCGAAGATGTGTACGCTTCTCCTGTTTCAATTTCACCGTGACCTTCTGCAGTAGATGTTGCAATATTTCCACCCGTGATCGCGTGCGCGGTCGTTGTTCCAATAAATGTTTCGTTATTGTCATTAGATACAATGTACGAACTAGAATTGAAATCTGGCAGCGTATTGCCGTTTTCAAAGAACGTATTGAAGAAGGTTGCGTTGGGCAATACGATGTCGCCCTGCATATCGCCAAAATTATCATACTCAGAGATAAGATATTTTGAATTAATAAAGTTAGTATTGACTAGGTTCAAAACAGCAGCCGAGGCGTATGCGTTACCCGTTTGTATTTCTATGTCACCTTCTTTGGTTGATGTTGCAGTATTTGTTCCGGTTGAAGCACGCACTAACACATTATTGTTTACTTCGGCCTCGTTCCTATTTAATATTTTCAATGTAGAGCTGTTCAAACACGTCAAAATGGTGCAGCCGAGATGGGTTGGAGAAGCGCCCACGCTGCCATCAAGAAAATATGATAGGTCTGCAGAGCGTAAATCAAGACCCCCCGCATTTTGTTGATCAAGAAACAGCACTAGTCCGTTTGAATTGAAAAAGTTGGTGTTGACAACATTCAAGGCTCTCGCTGAGGATACTGCTATACCGGTATGAATTATTGCATCACCCTCTCCTCCGTCACCACTGTTGTCTCCAGTGAACGCAAAAGTTTCGTCTGAAGTTGTAACTGTACCAATATTGTCAGTATCCGCAGTTATTCTAGAGCTATTTGTCACACCGGGACCATCAACATTTGAACGAGTTATGTTAAGAATATTTCTTACAGTTGTTGAAGCAGTAGCACTTCCTGTAAATATAGAACTTCCTTCTTTCGCCCCAGTTCCATCCGTTGATGTTGCGATGGCCAACTTTGGCTCAAGCGCAAGCGCCTCAGTTGTGGTCGCACTCGCGTCAATCGTCGGCAGTGATTCATCGTCTGGATCTGGACCATCTCCACTTACAATGTTTTCGAAATCACTGTTGTCCCTATTTGACTCAGAAGGATCGAGTTCTGCGGACGTAGTCGTTGCACTTGATACTGCATTCGGGTCACCTTCATCTGATACGCCACTGCTGCCAGATGCACCCGCGTCCGTGCCCGTAGATGTCTCAGGAGTACTGGTTGCTGTCTCAGGTGTGCTGGTTGCTGTCTCAGCAGTCTCAGGTGTACTGGTTGCGGTCTCAGGTGTGGTCGTTGCAGTTTCTTCTTCCTCTGGCATTAACGTAACTATCACATTAAAAGTAAGTTGTGTTGCTTCATTTCCTGCAGTGTCAGTTGCCGTACATACTACAGCCGTAGTACCCAAACCAAAAAGAGTATTCGTCTCCGGATTACATGTTGCCACACCATCGCCATCAACATCATCGGAAGTTGTGGGTAGTATGTAATCAACCACGGCACCATCGTCTGATGTTGCCTCTGCTGTAACATTTCCATGCGAGGAGATCACGGGAGGAGATGTGTCGTCGTCTCTATCAGGTCGTCTTTGGTCTGTTGGTGTTGTCGTACTAGTATCACTATCCCCAGAGTCAGTGGTAGTTGCGGTTTGCGCATGCACCACAACTGCAGTAAATAACATAAGAAAGAAAACGATAAACGATATCGGTTTTCTATACAGTTTAATTGTGCTTGCTAATTTACTTAATACCATAACATCCTGCCTTTAAGCCCTGATTGTTCCAACCTCTTACAAAACACGTCGAGAGTCAAGACCTGGTGAAAAGCCATATAATTGGGCATAATTTCACCAAATGTCTAGTGTTTTTGTCCTTATTTTTAGGCGCTTTGGCCGTATTTTCTAGTTTTTAATCTTAATCGTTTTAAGCCCGATTATGATAAACAAAATCTATTGAAACCTATCGATTTCTGAATCTAGTAAGAGCTGTATCAAGAACAGTCAGAAAATTTGTATCTGTAGGTGATGTGGTGTCGACATATAAATCACTTTCGCTTGGAAAATCACCTTCATCTGGCCCATTTTGGTAAAGCTCATCTAACAGTTCCTGTGCCGCGGCCTTATCTAATTCCTCGTTGTCGCTTGACGAATCTCCGGCCTCGCCACTTTCTCCTGATTCTCCACCTTGTGTGCCTCCGGTTCCGCCAGTGCTTCCGTCTGCTGGGGCTCCAACTGCACGCACAGTCCTCACATCATTTCGTTCTGCCGAACGTGAGCTCGCATCCGCAATTTGCACAAATACTACATAAGCAAAGAATGCAAAAAGTACTGCCATTATCGCGATGCATGTTTTTTTAATCAGTGATGTGTTCATAAATATTTTTTAATTACTAATTTAAGTAACTACGCCTCGCAGTTATTTATTGAGTCGTATCCGCCACCGCCAACGCAAGTGTCGAAGTCATCACCTCCGTCAATGTTGTCGTTGTCGGTGCCCGTAGTTATGGAGTCATCTCCGGCGCCCGAAATAATCTTGTTGTAACCATCGCCTGCGCTTATAACATCGTTACCAGATCCTGTCGTAATTTGGTCACCTTTAGCTCCGGCCGTTATATTTTTATCTCCGTCTCCTGTTTCAATTTTGTTGTATCCATTACCGGCATGTATCGTTTGCATCCCGTTACCCGTCGTTATCTTGTCTGTATCAACTCCAGATTCTATATAACCATCTCCATTACCCGTCACAATGACGTTGTAACCATCTCCAGCGCTTATCGTAAAGTCACCATTTCCGAGCGTTATTTTGTCGGCTTTAGATCCAGTACAGATAATGTAGTTTCCGTCTAGTGGCCCGTTGATAGTGTCGTAACCTCCTAACCCTACAAACATGGTGAACGGAGCTATAGTAACGTTATCGTTGCCATTCGTGCCATTCTGAAGCGTGTAGCCCGCGGGAGCTACCGTTGGAGTATCACAAGCATTCGCTGGAGGTGGAAGTATAATCGGAGGTCCTGCAGTATCGTTATTTGTAATCGTACAAACAACCTGCGCGCCATCTGCTATTTCTACCGTGTCATCGTCAGTCTGGTTTCCACCAGTACACACCCACGCGCTTGCGTTGTATCCAGCAGGACCTGCTTCAGATAGATCGTATATACCTGGAGTAACCACAGCATTTGTAACGCTAGCGTCTCCTTCAGATCCTGAAATAGGAGTAGGTCCGCTCGCAGAAAGTGTCCAATCTGTATCTACCGAAGAGCCCGTGTCGTCATTGACCACATCCTTTTCAAGAGTAAGTGTCGTTTCGCACGATTCGTTCCACACAATAATGTAAGTACTCGTCGCAATGTTTGTCAGGTCAGGTGATGTAAGCGACGGCGATTGTGCAGCAGCCTCAAGTTCCGAATTACCTGTTGTATACCCACTTAAGGCAAATGGTTTTCCTTCAGTACAATTTGCTCCAACATTAAGACCAGTCACATCTTCCGCCAACGAATAGTCAGCACCTGCTGTCATCTGGGCTGTTGTTGCTTCATATGGATTCGGATTATTGAAGCCCACAATATCAAGTGAGAAGCTCCCCGCACCCGCGCCGATATTGGCCGCGTCCCAGCTTACATCCATCGGGAATGAGAGACTTGAAGCGCTTGTCGCATTCGCGTGCACGCCGTCAATGTATTTCACTATAGTTACGGTTACATCAGGAAAGATGAAGTCGTACGTTGTACTCATTATTTTCGCTATTGTCACGTTGTCTATATCGATCGTTTGCTCACTGTCTGGAAAACCCCAACCACTGTCAACGACGACGCTAATATCAAGAACTGTGCCATTTAGCACACTTGCAGGTGCACCGCTGTACCCGCCAAGTGGTCCGCCAAGCTGTGTGTAGTCCCAACGGCCGGCATCTTCGTTTCCTACGAGATTACCACTACTTTGCCATCCCGCTGTACATCCGCTAAAGGCCGGGGAGGGCCCAATATATACAAATATGTTTCCGTCTGAGATCAAATCTCCACTTGTGTCTACTGCTATTTGAAAACGAGGAGAACCTCCAAAGCAATCGTCATCCGTCACGTCATAGTCCGTACTCAAGACTGCAAGCGATGAGAAAGCCATGCCATTCATGTCATCAAACGACATACTACTTCCATCATTTATAGGATTGCCGTCGCTAAAGTCAGAAACAAGCGAAATGTATCCAGGCTCAATTTGCGCACCACCAAAGAAACTCACAGCAGCAGACACTGTTTGGAATCCAATAATCGCAACGGCAAAAAGAACAATCGCAATCGCCACAGTATTTTTTGTTTTAGTCATAAGCTGGTTTCTAAATTAGTAATTATTAACGCCCCCGTGTCGCCCCATCGTCAGCACACGCATTTGGGTCTCTTCTGTCGCTAGAACATGGTGTCTCTGTCGGTGAAGGATTGGTTTGGCCACCTGATGTAATTTCAACTCCATTTGACGTGTTAACTGGTCCAGTATTCACGATGATAATCTCAACATTTTCATCACCAGTCGTAACGTTGCCGCCGGTATTACCGCCCGACTCAACCTCTCCTGTCGTCACATTCGTAATTCCACCAGATGACGAGTCTGAAGGTGTAGGTGTTGGCTCTATTACTGGCTCCTCTGCAGGTGGAGGTGTTGGTGTAATTTCACGACTTGAATCTCCACGATCACGATCAGCAGTAGTTCTATCCGCTGCATCTACAACAACAGCTATAGCAAACACTGAAAGAAATACGACCGCTAAAATTGTTAGTACTGCTATTTTTGATTTTATTGTCGTCATATTTCTGATTTTTTCTATTAATTCAAATACTCACCTTTATCGACTAAAACGAGAAAATGCGTTATTTAAATCTTTAAACGCACTCGGGCTCGTCACACCAACGGAGTGCGAGCATGCCAAAGCAAAGATTGGTGTTATAAATATCGCAACAATAATGATTCCGACAGTAGTGTTCATTGAAAATTGTTTTGTCATAAAACTATTGTTATTTATCTAGTGCTGATTCTTATAATGTTAACGTTGATCATATTAAGCGCCGT
>Ga0210057_1003759_pt1 | contig 20708 bp, 22 predicted proteins | sample CryGeyCG2114_010_2_FD_183968 | JGI IMG/M metagenome (GOLD analysis project Ga0210057, IMG submission 183968) | Groundwater microbial communities from aquifer - Crystal Geyser CG10_big_fil_rev_8/21/14_0.10 (SPAdes) (version 2) | ecosystem: Environmental > Aquatic > Deep subsurface > Groundwater ...
CTTATGCACTGCCAGGATGCCTTGAGACGACGGCGAGGTCGCAAACCGCGGGGTCGATATGAGCTCTTGCCCGCGACCACTCAATTACCCCCAAGATAAGTTCACTGTTAGACTAGGCCCCCATTAACAGGGACACTAGCGTTCGCTAGACCCATCTTTCGATTCGGCTTTACTTGCTGTGCGTAAAACCGTCAAGCATGCTTTTGGTCTTGTCCTCTACGGAGAATTTCTGTCTCTCCTGAGCATACCTTTGGACACCCCTGATATCTTTTCAGGGGTGTACCGCCCCAGTCCAACTACCCGTCTAAAGCTGTCCTCTTTCGAGTTAGAAGTATGCTTCTTTAAGGATGGTGTTCCATTGTTGTCTCCACAATTCCTGACGAAACTGCTTCGAAGACTACCATCTACACTGGACGTAAAAAACCATACCACAACATCAGATTGTAGTAAACCTCTGTGGGGTCTTCTCTTCCCATCGGATATTCGAGGTATATTCACCTCGCAATGAGTTCATTGGGCCCAAATTAGGGACAGTAGGAATCTCGTTACTTCATTGGTGCAAGTCGGCAATAAACCGACAAGGTATTACGCTACCGTGAGAGCCTCAGAGTTAGGCCCGCTCTTCACCAGAGCTTAGCTCCATTGAACTGAAGTTTAACTTACTGGCAGTGAGCAGAAGTCAGCCTCTATACACACCATTACTGGCTTGCAGAGACCTGTGTTTTTGTTAAACAGTCGGATTCCTTTTGTCATTGAAACCTGCAATTTACTCAATCGCAGGCACCCCTTATACCGAAGATACAGGGCTATTTTGCCGAATTCCCTTAATTTGGTTCTCCCAAGACGCCTTGGCCTTCTCAGCCAGGGGCACCTTTCCTGGTTCTTGGTACGGTCGCATAAAATCCATTTTGATTCCCTTTTTAAGAAACCCAGGCCTTAATTGAAGATTGCTCTTATTCCTGAATTTAATCTGTTTCTCATCATTACGATTCTTCACAGATTTATTACAGTTAAATGCACAGACAAGTGCATTCAATCTAGCCTGAGCTGTTAGAAATCAAACTATCGTTGCCGAAAGTATTTATGCGGTACAGGAATATGAACCTGTTTCCCTTTCGTTCACATCGTTTTACGAATGAACTTAGGACCGACTAACCCTTAGCTAATGATTAGCGCTAAGGAACCCTTGCCCGTTCGGCGGAAGAAATTCTCATTCTTCTATTGTTATTACTAGCGCGAGGATCCATATTCATAATAGATCCACAAGAAATTTCTCTCTTGCTTCAGCTCTATCATGACACCTCTCTACTCCATTTACTTTCCTTCGAAAGTAAGGCTATGATATCGGCAACTGGTTTTAGCCCAGTGAATTTTCAGGACCTTTATCCTAGGTAGGTGAGCTGTTACGCACTCTTTAAAGGATGGCTGCTTCTAAGCAAACCTCCCTACTGTATTAGGATAAAGATACCCTTCGTGTTTACACTTAACCAGTATTTTTGGGCCTTAATCATAGTTCAGGTTGTTCCCTTCTTGGAACAAGGGCTTACCCCTTGCCCCCTACTCTGGCCTTCTACGACGTTAATAGATTTGGAGTTTAACGAAAAAGCTGGAAGTTTCCAACCAGTACTTTTTAATTAGTATCTCTACACCATCAACTATCTCCAGCCAGGCTAGCCTTAGGGCTAATTTGAGAGGAGCCCGCTATGGCCATGCTCGATAGGCATTTAACTCCTACTCCCAGATCACCAAAGTAGATAGACTAACACTTGTTGCGGACTTCCACCATTCTGTAGAACGGCTTCATCCTGTCCAGGAGTAACTCTCATGGCTTCGGGTCTTATCCTTGTGACTAAAGCAGTTTAGTACTTTCAGCCTGATTCTTGCGAACTGCGCTGACTCGCTTTCGCTATGGTTTCAAAGTGTAACTTTTTAACCTCGCCACAAAGACAACCTCCCTCGCTCGTGATTCAAGACGAACGATATGACACTGATCAAACTTTTTCGTAATTGCTTTTCAACAGTTTCCTTCAAAAGTTCTCTTTTCTTTAATGCCATATCTTAATATTACCAGTTAGTTTCAAGTGCTTTTAACCCCCTGTTAAGGGTACTTTTCAACTTTCCCTCGCGGTACTAGTATGCTATCGGACTTGAGTAGTATTTAGTGTTAGAAGTTAATGACTCCCGTATTCACGCGCAATATTCAATGCACGTTACTCTTAACACGAAAAATCATCCCTTTGAATTTTTTGTTTACGAGACTATCACTCTCTATGGTACTGCTTTCCAACAGACTTCAACTAAATTCTCAGGATGTAAATCGCTCAACACCACATCTCCTTTACATTACTGTAAAGGATTCAGTTTGCTCTCTTCTGTGTTCGATCGACCCTAATAACAGAATCATATTCATTTTCTTTTCCTTCCGGTACTAAGATGCTTCAATTCCCGGAGTTCCCATTCCTTACGGAATAATTCAAGAATCCTTGGTTCAAAGATTGCATTGCATCTCGCCAAGGCTTATCGCAGCTTGCCACGCTCTTCCTAAGCTCTCAAACCTAGTTATCCACTAACTGGCGTCAATGAACTCGTTAATTTGATAGGTTTACCAATGCATCAACCGTCACTGTCAATTGACGCCAGTGCATGACTTGTGTTTAGTCCTGCTGACATCGTCAACTTCACTCAGTTTTTTAACGATTGCTTCCCCCAAAAAAAATCTTTTAGGGTGCTTCATCAAAGTGAAAATAATAAAATGATGAATATAATTCTTGTTTTGTTTTTTTAAATTCTTTTTCAGTTAATTTTCCAAACTATTTTTTTTGTTTTCGCTTTAGCAAAAACCGTTTTTGGCAACCTGCCTTTTTTTGAAAAAGGCGGTTTTAATAAACCTTTTTTTAAAAAAGTTTTGGACTCAACGGGATTCGAACCCGTGGCCTACTCGTTGCAAACGAGTCGCTCTACCAAGCTGAGCTATGAGCCCAAAAGCTGTCACGCCCAGCTTGCATGCGTGCACGACTTCGCTTTTGCTCAGTCCTGCTTGCTTCGCGCATGTTTGCATGCTTTCACGGCTTTAAGCCGTGTTTCCAGCTTTTGCTGAACTTTGTGGTTTGCGATTAAATTATCTGCGAAGTCAGCACGACTTTATGTCGTGCACTGTGACTCGCGGACTGAACCGCGAAAAAATTGCATTAGAGCTTGAAACGAGCACAATATTTTTGAAGGAGGTGATCCGTCCGCAGGTTCCCCTACGGACACCTTGTTACAACTTAGCCCGCTTTACAGAAACTAGAATTACTCCAACCAATAAGTTGAAGTTCATCCAGACCCCATTCAGCTGGCTTGATGGGCGGTGTGTGCAAGGCGCAGGGACTTATTCACCGGAAGATAATGACTTCCGATTACTGGGGATTCCAACTTCATGAGGCCGAGTTACAGGCCTCAGTCCGAACTGAGGTTAAGTTTAAGAGATTGCCTTGCCCTTTCGGGTTCGGAGCCCATTGTCTTAACCATTGTATGCCGCGTGTTGCCCAGGAGATTTGGGCCATACTGATCTACCGTTGTCCACTCCTTCCTCAAGGTTACCCTCGCAGTCTTTATAGAGTGCTCCCATTAAAAATGAAATAGCAACTATAAACGTGGGTCTCGCCCGTTGCCTGAGTTGACAGGACGCTTCATAGTACGAGCTGACGATGACCATACAACACCTCTCAGCGCGTCAGGAAAGCCCTTCAGACTGTCCATCATTCTGCTGTCGCCCCTGGTAAATTATCTGGCGTTGAATCCAATTAAACCGCAGCATCCACCCCTTGTAGTGCGCCCCCGCCAATTCCATTAAGTTTCAGCCTTGCGACCGTACTTCCCAGGCGGCAGACTTAACGGCTTCCCTTCGGCACCCCTACAGCTAGTAGCTACTGGGACACCTAGTCTGCATCGTTTACGGCTGGGACTAACCGGGTATCTAATCCGGGTCGATCCCCCAGCTTTCGTCTCTCACCGTCAGGTCCGTTCTAGTCAAACGCTTTCGCTACTGGTGGTCCTCCTAAGATTATAACATTTCACCGCTACCTCAGGAATTCCTTTGACTTCTCCCGGCCTCGAGTCTAAGAGTATTTTTGGCTCGCCTACAAGTTGAGCTTGCAGATTTCACCAAAAACTTTTCAGACAGGCTACAGACGCTTTAGGCCCAATATTAGTGGACACCACTTATGGGGTACGTATTACCGCGGCGGCTGGCACGTATCTTGCCCTCCATTTATTCGCATAGCGATTTAAACTATACAAAAGCAAGCAAAGCTTGCACTTGAAATCCCCCTATCACGCTTTCGCGCATTGTAGAGAATTCGCAACTGCTGCACCCCGTAGGGCTAGGGACCTTATCTCAGTTCCCTTCTCCGGGCTCCCTCTCTCAAGGCCCGTATGGATCTTCGGCTTGGTGAGCAGTTACCTCACCAACAACCTAATCCACCGCAGTCCCGTCTTTAAGCAAACTACAAGCATGAATGCAGTTCCTTTGAGCAATAAAACATTCCAGTATCTATTGCCTATAAAGCATTAGTCCCAGTTTCCCGGGTTTTACTTTTCTTAAAGGTAGGTTGACTACGTGTTACTGAGCCGTGTGCCACAGTTCATCATAACTTGAACTGTTAGACTTGCATGTTTGAGTCGGATTTCAATAGCAGTGTCCGCCAACAGGATCAGCTGGTATCTTGTGTATACTAATATATCCTAGTCGCATTTTTTTGAAACATCGAAATTGGTTTATGGGTTTATATATTTTATATTGCGCTCGTTTCAATTAACTCTTGCAATTTTTTTTACCACATCAGATTCAAAAAATCTTGAATCCTCATTTTTTTTTCTGTGCAAGACACAGAAGTGTATAGGCATAAAATTCATCAGAATTCAAAAACTGAATTCCTTTTTTACGCGCAAAAAGGAGGTGATAAAAAATTCTCAAAGCAAAAAAATCAAACAGAAATATAGATTTTTCTGCCTATATATACGTGCCTAACGGTATTTATAAAGCTTTCTGTGATTGTTTGTTTAGTGAATTTAATGGATTTTTTTGCTTTGTTTTCTTTGATGCGCCCTCTTGAATGGAGCAAATCTTTTGGCAACATGATTTTTGGTTATTTAATTGCTTTGTTTATTTTGGATGGCTTTGTTTCTTTTCAGAATTTTGATTTTGTTTTGTTTTTTTTAGCGTTTTTTGCTGTTGGTCCATTGCTTTGGTCAGGATTATATTCATTAAATGATTTTACTGACTGGAAAAAAGATAAACTTCATCCAGTTAAATCTTTGCGACCAATTCCTTCAGGCAAAATTTCAGAGAAAACCGCATTAATTTTTTCAATTGTATTGATTTCTTTGTCTTTGTTAATTGGTTTTTATTTCTTTTTTGTTTTAAATAATTTTCTTTTTTTGTTTTGTCTTATTGCAATGCTTTTGAATCAATTGCTTTATACTTTAAAACCGTTTCATTTTAAGTCAAAGCCTGTTATTGATTTGGTTTCCGGCTCTGTAATTAATCCTTTTTTTCGTTTTTATTCCGGCTGGGTTTTGGTTATTCCTTTTTTTAATGCGCCTTTACTTATTTTGTTATTTGTAACAGGGATTCAGTTTGCTGGATTTGTTTTATATAGAATGAGTTCAAAGGAATTAGAAAAAAAACTTTCTTTTAAGAGTTCAATTGTTGTTTTTGGAGAAAAAAAAGTCTTGTTTTTTTCTTATTTTGTTGGCTTGATTGCTGTTCTTTCTTTTGTGTTAATGACTTTGACTTTTCGTTTTTTTCCTGATTTAATTTTTTTTGGAACTCTTCCTTCAAAGTTTTTGTGGTTAGTTGTTTTAAGCATTTTTTTCCTGCCATTATATTTAGGCGCTTTATTTACTCCAAAAAAAATGGATATTAAAAAAATGTATTTGTTAATGTACCTGCATAACATTTTTTTCATTGCTGGCTTTGTTTTTTTGTTTTTTGTTAATTAAGAAAAGAAAAAGTAATCGGCCTAAGCTTAGGCCTAAATTAGTTTAATTATTTTAAGTTGTTAATCTTTTCTTTCTATATCTTTTTTTTCTTTGTTCTCTTCGCATCTTCTTTTTTTTCCATTTCCATCTTTCTCTGGCTTTGGTTTTTTTGAATCTGCTTGAATCTTTGCTTCTTGTTCCCATTAATTCACCTTATTAACACTATAAAAAAATTGAGTTAATTTTTAAGTAGAAATAAAATTGGCTGTAAAACACTTTAAATAGTTTATGTTTATTTTTTGAGTAATATTGTGCTTCTTGCTGCAAATCCTCCAATAATTGCAGTGGCAAACTGCACTAAACCCATTGGAATCAAGAGTATTTCAGGAACTAACCCCAAGAAAACCAACCCAAGAGTTGCACTAAAAATAAACACTGATTTGATTACTGAAGCACTTAAAACTGAAACAAAATAATTGATTTTGTTAACTAAATTAAAGTTTTTAATAAAATAAACATATAATGCATTCCCTATCCAGATAAATGGAATTAAATAAACCAAGAAAATTGTGAATGAACCAAAGATTATTCCTGAAAGAACTGCTGCTATTGCAGGCAATAAAATTATTGGCAGGCTTTTTTTGAAAGAAAAATATAATGCTGAACCAGCTAACAAAAAATTAACTAAACTCCCGACTATTATCTGGTTTGGAAAATCTTTTACATGCCCTAAAATTAATGGAATTAAAAAAACCATTAAGCTGACTGTAAATAAAAACAAGTTTTCTGAAGTAAAAACAGATTTGTATTTGATTTTTTCTGTTGTTTTATAATCATAATTTAGTTTCATTTAATTAGAAGAGAAACTAAAGAATTAAAAGACTATTTTTTGTTTATAGTTATATGGATGAAATTGAAAGAGTAAAAAATGCTTTTGATAACAAGGAATTGCATTTTGTTGCTCAGGTTGCTCCTGCTTTAAGAGTTACTATTGGAGAAGAATTTGGTTTTCCTGTTGGCACTATTTTAACTAAAAAGTTTGTTGGAGCATTAAAGAAACTTGGCTTTCATAAAGTGTTTGATACTTCTCTTGCAGCAGATGTTGTTACTGTAGAAGAAGGAACTGAATTTTTGAACAGACTTAAAACCGGAAAAAACCTTCCTTTGTTTACTTCTTGTTGTCCTGGTTCAATGGCTTTTATTGAAAATAAGCACCCTGAATTAGTTGGTCATTTCTGCACTGTTAAGTCGCCTCAGCAAACAATGGGGGCTTTAATTAAAAGTTATTATGCAGAAAAAATGAATTTAAATCCAAAAAACATTTTTGTTGTTTCTATTATGCCTTGTGTTGTAAAAAAATTTGAATCAAGACGCCCTGAAATGGATTTTAATGGAATTGATCATGTTGATGCAGTTTTAACCACTAAAGATATTGCTGTTTTGCTGAAAGAAAAAGACATTTCTTTTGGTTGTGTTGAAGAAAAGGATTTTGATTCTTTGCTTGGGGATGCTTCTGGTGCAGGACAAATTTTTGGGGTAACTGGAGGAGTTTCTGAAGCAATGTTAAGGTTTGTTTCTCATAAACTTGAACCAGAAAAAAAGAAAATTGAATTTAAGGAATTAAGAGGACAAGAAGGATTAAGAAAAATTGAGTTTAAAATTGGTGGAAGAACCTTAAAAGTAGGCATTGTTCATGGATTAAATAATTTAAATAATTTGATTTCTGATTCAAAAAAGTTTGCTCAGTTTCAAATAATTGAAATGATGGCTTGTCCAGGAGGCTGTATTGGTGGTGGGGGCCAACCTGTTTCTACTCCTGAAATCAGACAAAAACGAATTGAGGCATTAAGAAAAGTTGATTCAAATGAATCAATCAGGTTTGCTTCAGAGAATCCTGTAGTAAAAAAGCTGTATAAAGATTATTTGATTAAACCCGGTTCAAAGAAAGCAAGAGACTTGTTGCATACTGCCAGAATTTGCTTTAGATGCAAATAATTATGTTTATAAACTATTCTAATTATATATTATTTTAGAAAATAATGACTCAATTTATTATATTAGAATCTTTTTTTTAATGTTTTAATTTTGTTGTTATTAAATATAGGAGTTAGGATAACATGAGTGATTTTAATGGGCCTAGAAGAAATAATTTTGGGCCAAGAGAAATGCACAAAGCAACTTGTTCTGAATGTGGACAGCCATGTGAAGTTCCATTCAAACCAACCGAAGGCAAGCCTGTTTACTGCAAAGAATGTTACAGAAACAAAAGACAATACTAATTGTTGAACAGTTTTAAACCAAATTTTTTATTCTATTTTTTTTTATTTTATTTTTTTTAGTCATCAGACTAAACTCAATATTTAAATACTTTGAGTTTCTTTATTAATCTATGAACACAGCTAAAAATTTTCTTTTAGAAGTTTTTTCTTTAGCTAAACCTATTTTTAGACTGCATAAATGGCTGTTGTTCAAACTAAACTTTAAGCTGTTTTTTTGCTGATTTAAACCCGCTTTTTTTTTGGTTTTGTCATTTAAATTTAAACTAAATTTAATGCGGGTGATTGAAATAAATGTAAATATGAGTGGATTAAAATGGATAAAAGAGTTGAATGCAGGTTTGCTTCAGTTTGTTCAGATCAAGCTGGATGGAAATATTTATGCCATAACCAAAGCGAAGCGCCTAAATATTGTTCAACTTATCCAATAATTGCCGGCTATAAAAAAATAAAGTGATTTTATTTTTTCGGTTTATTTGCTGTTTAATAGTTTTTTCACTTTTTTTGCTGTGTTTTCAGGGCATTTCTTTAGGTATTCAGAAAGTTTTTTCCGGTTAATTTTTTTCTTTAGTTCTTTTAGGGTTTCTTCTGAAAGAGGTTCATTAAAATAAACAAAATCAATCAAAGTTTTTTCCGGATTGGAAACAGGAATCCATAAACCAAAATGTTTTATTGATTCAAAACCAAAAAACATTTTTCTGTTTATTCTTCTGATTAAAACATTTGAATCCATTATTTTTCTTAACCCGGGTCTTATTTTTTTTGGGGTAATAATCACTGGAATTGTTTCTTGTTCCCATAAATTTCTTAAAGAAAGTGCTTCCTGCAAGCCATAATAAAAAGGACTAAATGCAAAACCAGAAACACTTAATTCTTTTTGGAAAGAATAAAATCCTTTGGTTAACCTGAAAACTTGTTTTTTTTCAATTAAATTATGTATTAAAAGCTTGGAATAGTTTTTGCTTATTCCTTTTTTTGAAAGAAAAATTCTTAAGTCAGTAATGGAAAAAACAGGTTTTTCCTTGAAGTGTTCTCTTGCTGAATTAATGTATTTCATTTAAATCTCCTTTTTAAAGCAGAAATTATTTGTTCAAAAGAAGGCACTGCGCCGGAAAAAATTATTGTTTTCAGGTTTTTTTCATCAACTGGTTCAGGAACTTTTTTCAAAAACTCTTTTATTTTAATGTTAATTTTCTTATTTTCAGCCACGACTGAAGAAAGCATAAACACATCATATATGTCTCTGATTAATTTTCTGTTTTTGTATGCTTCAAGTTTTTCTTCCAAAAGCATTTCAGGAGACAAAACAAAAACATTAGAAAAACTTCCGTCAATTCTTTCATATTCTCTTACTTCAAATTCCTTTATTTTTCTTAAGGCTGCTTCAAATCTTACTTCAACATTTCCGTTTGAAATTTTAGAATAAACAGCGTTAGCAGTTTTTTTGTATTTTAATAATTTAAGCCCTCTTGATTCAAGTTTTTTTCTGAATTCTTTTTCAAATTTTTCATTTGCTTTTAAATAAAAATCCAAGTCTTCTGAAAACCTGTTCCCTGAATAGCATCTCCATAAGGCAGTTCCCCCGTGCAAAACAGCGTTTTCTTCTGATGAATAAATAATATCAACCACTTCGTCCTGTAATCTGCCGATTTCAACATGAAGTCTTTTTTTTAGTTTATTTTCTAATGGAATGCGCATTTTATCACTATAATATATAATCAACTAAAGTTATAAAAAACTATATCTTTGGTTAATTCAGTAATTTAATGGTTTATTTTTGTTTTATTTTATATTTGGCATACTGCGCCTTCTTTAGTGCATTTAAATGTTCCTTGTTCACAGTTAGTATAACATTCATTATTGCATGAAATCATTTCTGTTGGGCAATTGTTTGGGTCCCATTTGCATATTGCTCCAGTGGAATCGCAAATAGATATTTGGTTTGCTGAACAATTAGTCCAGCAATCTCCGTTGCATAAAACAAATCCTTCTGAACAAGAAGACTGTTCCAAACCATATTTTGACATTAAAGCAAGCCATTCAGAATATTTGTCTCCTGAATGATCTTTTAGTAATTCTTTGTATTTTAAAGTATCATTGAATTTTTCTATAACTGAATCAAATGATTTTCCTTCATTTACTTCAATTATTTTTGGTTCACTTAATAGTTTTCCTACACTGATGTATTTTCCTTCTGAATAAGTGATTATGGTGGGGGAAGTGCTTTCAATAAAACAATAACCTGAGTTTTTATAACTGTATTCTGTCGGGCATTTAATTCCTGCTGTTGCATGGTTTTCTTGTTCAAAACTTAAATATGCTGTCCCATAACCTAATTCTCTTAAAAAATAAATTAATAGTTTTGATTTTTCTCCGCAGATTCCTTTGTTTAAATATAATACTTGGTATGGGTATTTTTCAACGTGGTTTGGGTCATTTAATAATTCATAGTCATATGGAATATTTTGAACTAAACTTGCTGCAATTCTGACTTTGTCATCGTCTGAAACATCTTTTTGTTTAATAAAATCAACTAATGTTTCTAAATAAGTTTTTTGATTTGATTCATCCAAAAACATTTTAATAAAATCTAAGTCAGTTACTTCTTCTCCTGCTTTGTACGAAATTGTTCTTGGTTGTTTTTGCAGGTAATCATTTATTCCACCATAAAATGTTGTGTTTAGTTCCCAGCGCTTTCCTCTTAATACATAAGTTAATTCAACTTCTTTTGGGTCAGTTGAAGCTTTTTCCGGATCAATTTTTGTTTTAATCATTATTTTTTCTTCTGGTTCAGTATTATTTGATTTTATGTTTTGGTTTTCATTTGCAAAATCAGTTTCTTTGACACACCCGCCAAATAAAATTAAACAAATCAACAAAATCAAAATTAATTGTTTCATTTCTTAATTAAGTTTTAACTTGTATTTTAGGTTTTTGGTTTTAGAAAAAGTTATTGCAGCACGGCTTTATGCCGTGCGCAAGCTCTCACGGATTGAGCCGCGAAAATGCTCCGACCGGGATTCGAACCCGGGTCTACGGCTTGAAAGGCCATTATGCTTGGCCGGGCTACACTATCGGAGCATAACAACTATTTTGGTTAATTGACACAAATGCACTGTTTTTAATAGTGCTAACACGATTTTATGTCGTGCACTGCCACACTCGAACGAAATCGAGTGAATAATAACTCTCAAATACTTTTTATAAAGTTTTAGTTTCAGAATTATTATAAACCAAATCAGTTATCTATTTGGATATACTATTGTTTTTAAATTTAATGAAATAACAGGAGAAGAATAAAATGGCCAGATTTAAAGAAGCAGACAACAGGATTTTTGCTAATGTATGGATTTGCATGAAATGCAATGCAAAAAACCGTTCAAGCCAAGGAAAAAAACCACTTAAATGCAGAAAATGCAAAACAAGCAACTTAAGGTTAAAGAAAAAAGTACTAAAGAAAACCGGCTAACCGCCCTTTTTCTTTTTTCCGAAAAAGAAAAAGTGCAGGTTGCCCAAAAAGAAAAAAGGATAAAATGCAAATAAATGAATACATAAAAATAATTCGCCCAATAGACTGCTTAATTGCAGCCATTGGAGCATTTATTGGATTTATTTTAAGTATTCAGCAGATTCAATTAATTCCAGAATTATTTTATGCAATGCTAACCGTATTTTTTGTTTGTGCCGGTGGACAAACAATAAACGATTACTTTGATTTAGAAATAGATAAAAAAACAAACAAAAACAAACCATTGGTTAAAGGATTAATTTCAAAACAAACTGCTTTGATTTATTCACTGATTTTGTTTGTAATAGGAATATCTTTTTCTTTTTTTATTAGTCAGTTAGCCTTAATTATTGCAGTGCTTTTTGCTTTGCTTTTAATTGCTTATTCTGCTTTAATGAAAAAAATAAAATACTTTGGAAACTTTGTGGTTTCATTCAGCGTAGCATTTACAATATTATTTGGGGCAGTAATTTCAATGAATTTCTTTCTTCCAATAATATTGTTTTGTTCAGCGTTTTTTGCCAACACTGCAAGAGAAATAATAAAAGATTTAGAGGATTTAGGAACAGAACAAGGAATTAAAATAACCCTGCCTCAGCTACTTCCGGAAAAAGCAGTTTTTGGTTTAGTAATAATATTTTATTTGCTTTCAGTCGCAATAGGATTTTATCCTTTTTTTATTGGAAAATTTAATTCATTAATTTATTTGTTGTTAATGATTACTGCAGTAATTTTCTTTGGTTTAAGTTCAGTTGAAATGAAAAAAGAAAAATATAGTTTGTCTCAAAAGTATTCTAAAGCAGGAATGTTTTTGGGTTTAATTGCATTCTTATTCGGGGTAATCTGAAGTGATTTAAATGAGAGAAGTATTGTTAATGAAAGCAATTTCTTTTCTTAAAAGTTTGGGTTTTGAAGTAAGTTCTTTTCTGGATTCAAATTCGTGTTTTGATTTAGTTGCTAAAAGATCTGACCTGAAACTTGTAATAAAAGTTTATTCAAATATTGATGGATTTAGAAAAGAACAGGCAGAAGAACTACTTAAAATTTCTAATGCATTTAACGCAGTTGCTTTGGTTTTAGGAGAAAAAACAAAAGCATTTACTCTGAAAAAAGGAGTTGTTTATGAAAGGCATTCAATTCCTGCAATGAATTATTTTACTTTTGTTTCGGTTTTTGATTCAGTTGTTCCAGCAATAAAATTCTTTAAAGGAAAAACAATAGTTGAATTAGATTCAACTGAATTAAGAGAAAAAAGAAATGAATTGGATTTAACTCTGGAAGAACTGGCAAAAAAAACCGGAATAACAAAAGAATCGCTTTACAGGTTAGAACATGGGTTTAAAACCAGTTTAGAAACAGCAAAAAAATTAGAGAAATTACTGAAAGCAGATTTAATTCTTGAAAAGAATTTATTAGAAGAGTTTATTTCAAATAAACCAGAAAAAGAGATTTTTAAAGAAAAATTTAATGATATTTCATTAGAAAAAATTCATTCTTTGGGATTGGATTTAATTGAATTCAATCACGCGCCATTTAAGGCGTTTGGAACAAAAAAAGAATTTTTGTTAATAGATAAAGGAACAGAAAAAGCTGAATTAAACAAAAAAGCTTTGGTATTAGAAAAAACCAAAGCAGTGTTTGATTCTCATTCAATTATTATAACAAAAAAATTTAATTTAGACAGAATTGCTTCCACTCCAATAATTGAAGAACAAGAACTTGAATCTTATTCAAAAATTAATCAATTAATGAAAGAAATAAAAAAAAGAGAGCAAAAAAAGGATGTATAACTTTTTTATACGTTTGTATACTTATTTTATACATGATTGAATCTTTTATTTCTTCTAAAAGCAGGATAAAAATAATGAAGTTGTTTTTCCTTAACCCTGAAAAAAGTTTTTATTTAAGGGAGATAGCAAAAAAAACGCATTCTAATACCAATTCTGTCAGGTTAGAACTTAATGAGTTAGAGAAAATTGGTTTTCTTTTTTCTGTTATTAAAGGAAATCAAAACTTTTTTGCAGTTAACAAAAACTTTTTTATTTTTGACGAGTTAAAAAGTATTTTTTTAAAGGAATTTGGGGTATTAAATTCAGTTAAAGAACTTTTTTTGGATTTAAAGGGGGTAAATTTTGCCTTTATTTTTGGTTCGGTTGCTGAAGGAAAGGAAAAAAACGACAGTGATATTGATTTAATGATTATAGGAAAACCTGATTTAAACAAATTAAATTCAGGAATAAGAAACACTGAAGAAAAATTTAACAGGCAGATAAATTATATTGTTTATTCCCAAAAAGAATTTAAGGAAAGGAAAAAAAAGAAAACGCATTTTATTCTGAATGTATTGAAATCAAAGAAAATAATGATTAAAGGCAATGAAAATGAACTTTGAAGAACTTGAAAAAAAAGGATTGATTAGAAAGATTGGGTTTAAAGAAGAAGCCGTCAGTGAACTAATTGAATTAGCTGAAAGGGATTTAAAAACCGCAAAGAAGATGTTAAAGCAGGATCTGGATTGGGCTTTTAATATTGCTTATAATTCAATGCTTCAGTCAAGCAGGGCATTAATGTTTTTTCATGGGTTTAGAACAGTTGGAAAAGATCAGCATCTGACAGTTGAAAATTTTGTTTCAGTTGCTTTGGGGAAAAAATTCAGGGAAAAAATTAATGCTTTTGACAGAATAAGAAGAAAAAGACACATAGCAACATATGACAGGGCAGGAATTGTGTCAAACTATGAAGCCAATTATTCTATTTTAACTGCCCAGGAATTTCTGAAAGAAATCAAAAAAACAGTGAAGAAAAAATGATTAATTTTGAGTCAGAAAGAAAAAAACTGGTTTTGCATTTAAAGGATGTTAATGCAATTAAATCAAAAAAAGTTGAACAAGCTTTTCTGAATGTGAAAAGAGAAGAGTTTTTTGAAGAAGAAAACAAAAACCTTGCTTATTTAGATGAAGCGTTTTCTATTGGTTTTGGTCAGACAATTTCCCAGCCATATACTATTGCAGTAATGCTTGAAATGCTAAAAATAGAAAAAGATATGAAAGTATTAGATATTGGAAGCGGTTCAGGTTATACTTCATGCTTATTATCTGAAATAACAGGAAAAAAAGGAAAAGTTGTTGCAGTTGAATTAATCAAAGAATTATCTGACAAAACAAAAGAAAATCCAGAAGTAAAAAAAAGAATTAATATTGAATTAATTAATGCTGATGCAGTAAAAAAAGTTTTTGAAGAAGAATTTGACAGGATTTTAGTTTCTGCCGCCTGCCCTTTTCTGCCAAAAAACTTATTTGATTCATTAAAAGAAAAAGGAATTGCTGTTGCTCCGGTAGGGGATAGTTTTTCTCAGAGAATCCAGTCAATAATCAAATTTAATGATAAGCCGTTGAAAAAAGATTTTCTGGAAGGCTTTTTTGTTTTTGTTCCATTAAAAGGCAGTTTTCAGTAAAGTTTTTATTTACTACTATGTATTACTTTGTAGTATGGAAAATTTAAGTATTAAATTAGATGAAAGAATTGCAAAGCAGATTTCTAAAGCATTAAAGGATTTTAAGTACAGCACCAAAACTGAATTCATCAGAGATGCAATCAGAAGCAAACTAAATGAATTAGAAAAGGAAAAAAGGATTGAAGAGCAATGGCAGAAATTGTTTGCTTTAAAGGGTGCTTTTAGAGGACAAGGAAGATTTAAGTCAAGCGAAGAATTCATTAAATGGAGAGAAAAGGAAGGAAGCGAAGAATTAATGAAAGAACTTAGAAAAGAACATGGTTTAGATTAATTCTTCTGGCAAATATTCTTTGGCAATTCCAATTTCATTGAAATGTTTATCTCTGCTCATAAGAATTGCATTTTCGTCTTTTGCAATAATTGAATGTAAAATGTCGGCTAAAGGAAATTCTTTGTTATTTTTTTCCCACAAATTATCAGCTTCATTAAATTGTTTTTCTGTATGTTTAAGTTTAACAATTAAATCATAAAAATCTGAAAGCATTGTTTGTATTTTTTCTTCTGGCATTTGTTTTCTAAGTTCTTTTAACACAATATCTAGAACAATTATTTTTGCTTTTTCTTTTTTGCATTTTTTCAAAAACTGAAAGGCAAATTCTCCTAAAGGACGGATTCTATCTTTTCTATCTTCTAAATAGTCAATCCAGATTGAAGTATCTAAATAATATTTTTGCTGCATTATGGATTAGAAATTAAAAAGCTTTAATTGTCCTTTTCTTCGTAAATTAACGAAAAAAAAAGAAAAAGAAAGAAATAGAATATTTAGTTGATTTTTTTGTCTATTTCTTTTTCTATTTCGCCTTCATTGATTTCTTCTAATTCATATCTTACTCTAATTATTTTTTTGTCTGTTTTGATTATTTTTGATAAATCAATTGGGGTTCCGCTTAAAACTAAATCACATTCAGTTTTGTTAATGGTTTCTTCCAGATCCCTGATTTGTTTTTCTCCATAACCCATTGCAGGCAATAAATTAGTTAGATGAGGATATTTTTTGTATGTTTCTAGGATTGATTTAACTGCATAAGGTTTTGGGTCGATTGCTTGTGCTCCATTTTGTATTGCAACAAATGAAGCTGCCCCTGTATCCATTCCTCCATGGGTTACTGTTGGACCGTCTTCTATTACTAAAACCTTTTTTCCTTTTAAGTCAATGTCTTCTTCTAAAATCAGTTTTGAATTGCATTCAATTATTTTTGCTGAAGGATTATATTTTTTGATGTTTTGCTTTAGTTTTTCTATATTTTCTTTTTTTGCTGTGTTTACTTTGTTGATTATTATTGCATCTGCCATCAAAAAATTAGCCATTCCGGGATGGTAATTCAGTTCATGCCCTACTCTAAAAGGATCTGCTATAACAAACAATACATCTGTTTTATAGAAAGAGAATTCATTGTTTCCTCCGTCCCATAGAATTATTTCTGCGTCTTTTTCTGCTTCTTCCAATATTTTTCCATAGTCTACTCCTGCAAATAAAACGTTTCCTTTTTCTATATGGGGTTCAAATTCTTCCATTTCTTCTATAGTGCATTTGTTTTTTTCTAAGTCTTCGTATTTTTCAAATTTCATTGCTGTTTGTTCAACTAAATTGCCATATGGCATTGGTTCTCTTATCACTGCAAACTTTTTTCCCTTTCTTTTTAGTATTTCAGCGATATATCTTGTTGTCTGGCTTTTTCCACATCCTGTTCTGACTGCATTAACTGCAATAACCGGTTTGCTGGACTTGATCTGCATTGCGTTTGGGCCAAGCAATTGAAATGATGCCCCTGAACTTAATACTCTTGAAGCTCTTTCCATTACATAAGGAAAAGGCAGGTCAGAGTAAGAAAGAAAAACCAAATCAATTTTGTTTTCTTTAATTAATTCAGTTAGTTTTGCTTCTGGTTCAATCGGGATTCCTTTTGGGTATAATGATCCGGATAATTCTTTTGGGTAAGTTCTTCCGTCTATTCCGGGAATTTGTTCTGCTGTAAAACAAACAACTTCATATTCTTTGTTGTCCCTGAAATAAGTGTTGAAATCATGGAAGTCTCTTCCCGCAGCCCCCATTATAATTACTTTTTTTTTCATCTAATTCCCCCTTTTATCAGATTAATTTGTATTTAGATAATAACGCTATTCTTTTATTTTTTACTTTTTTATTTCATAAAAGTATTTTTTTTCTTTTTCTACTTCTTCCATCATTTTAAGTTGTGTTTCTTTTAAGTTTAAGGCCTTAAATGTTGGCATAGTCAAGACAAGAATTACTAATAAAATTAAGTCCAGCACAAGAATGTAAATAAAAAATTCATAACCGATTAAAAAAAGGCTTCCTAAAACAAGCATTCTGAAAAACATCAGGGTTGAATTGTTGTTAAAAGCCCATTTTCTTATCATGACTAACCCAAAAGCAAAAATTAATGAAATCAGGGTAAGTATTGCTAATGCAATAAATATAACAAATTCATGGGTTAAAAAAACAATTTTTTCCTGCGGAACCAGAATAAAAAAATAAAATAATTCAGTTAATGCCGTAACCCCAAATAATAACCCGACAATTTTCGGAACCAAAGAGTTTTCGTCATCATCGTCTTCTTTATGTTTTTTGCTGAATTCTTCTTCGACTTCATCAAGCAGTCTTGCAGGATAACCCGACAATCTCAGGAACTTGGCTATTTCTTCCCTGCTTTTCCCTTGCTTTTTTTTCTGCATAATTAAATTTTTTATTTCAAAATATTCTCTTTTTTCCATTTTTTATTCCTTTTTTGTTATAAAAACCATTTCATTGGAAAATTCAATTTTTTTCACTAAATAAAGGTTATTTTCCTTAATAAATTTATTCATTGTAGTTTTTTCTCTAAAACTGATGTCTTGTTTTTTTGTCATTGATTCTTTTGAAGCACTTACTATAATCCATTCAGCCGGAATCAAATTAATTAAGTTTTTTGTAAGCCCTTTTTTTTCTCTTTCCATTACAGGAATTAATTTAAGCAAAAAAGCCGCATCAAATTGTTTATCCTTATTCAAGTTCAGTAATTCATTTCTTGTATCAAAATCGGTTTCCCTTAAATCCAATAAAAAACCTTTTCCTTTAATTCCTGAATTACTGATTAAAGAAAAATATTCATTTATTTCTTCAACAAATTCTTCTTTATATTCTGTTCCAACAAAAAACAATTCTTTTAATTTCATTAAAGGAACAGAAAAATAATTAAATCCTGTAGAGACATCCAGAATCGATTTTGGTTTTCCAGTCACTTCGAATATTTTTTCATAGAATTCTTCATAGAATTCAATTCTTTCCCTTGAAGAAACATGCATTGATAACAATTCTTTATGCAGTCCCAAAGTATTTTCTAATTTCTTTTTTTTCAATGCGTCTTTCAGTTCATTCATCTTTAACTCAGTTTCTTCTTTTCCTTCCTGTTTGTACTGTCTTAAAAAAACATAAATGTTTTTCTTGCTTTTTTTCAGCACTTTGTTGAATTCATTCCATTTAATGAAATTCTTTTTTTCAGAAAATTCCAGTGCATTGGCCATGAATTTTTTGTTCTTGACTGCTTCATTCAAAAAAAATTCCTGTGCCTGTTCTTCTGAAACCTTATAATTTTTAGTAATCTTTTTCACTGCTTCTTTAACAAATTTTTCTGGGATTAAATTCATTTCTAAAACCATTTCCCTAAAGAGCTTTGTTTGCCTTTTTCTTCTAATTTTGCTTCTAATTTATTTAATGTATTTTCAACCCGTTCTTTGCTGAACTGGTGTTTTTCGCATAATAATTCAATTACTTTTTCTTTTTCCGGTGTCTTAAACTCAATTTTAAATTCTTCATTATATTCTGGTTCTAAAAAAATCTTTTCTATTTCCTTAAAATCAAATTCTGGTTTAAATTCAGTTTTTTTTATGATGTCTTCAAACACATCGTTTTCTTTAACTAATTTCAAAGCAGTTCTAACACCAATTTTAGGAAACTTTTCATTAAAATCATTTCCAATTAATATTGAAATCCAAATCAATTGTTTTCTGGTAATCTCGTTTTTTTCCAGTGTTTTTTCCAAAAAAATTTTTTCCGGAAAAGTTTCAACATAAATATTTCTTCCAGGAATCTTTCTTTTTCCCCCAATGGTAATATTCCTTAACAAAATTGGTGTTCCAAATAACAATGAATCAAAATCCTGACTAACACAACCAAAAAGTTTTCCTTTTTCTGTCATTAAAGAAATCTGTGCTTCTCCGTCGCTTGGCGCCTGAATTACAGGCAAGCCCATTAATTCAGTTAATTCTTTTGCTTCTTCAATCATTTCTTTTGTTAATCTTGAACTTCTTTGAGCAAACTTTTTTGCTGTTTCTAAATCTCCTTTTTCTCTTGCTTCTTCCATTTTCTTTTCTGCTTCAGTCCTTATTGCCCTTCTTTTTTCCCTTGTTTTTTCCTTTAATGCATGAGGTTTTCCGTCAAAAACAAACACCGGCTTAATATTTCTTGACAGCAAATTTGTTGTTCTGTAAAACAATCCTGTCAAATGAGATGTTACATTTCCTTCTGCATCCATTAAAGGGCTTCCATCCGGTCCCCTAATATTAGATAAAAATTGATAAAGTATATTGAATGAGTCAACTCCGACAACTTTGTCTGCTAAATAATCCAGTTCAATAATTTCTTTTTCAACTAATTCTCCTATTGCAGTGCCCATTTTATCATAATATTATTTTAATCAAACGAATTTTAAGATTGATGTCTAATTGTAATTACTTTGTGTTTTCCAATATGCTTTTATATTAATTAAGTTAATATTTTATCAGGTGGATTAATTGAAGTTAGATGTTGTTTTTGAAAAGCAAAAAGAAGGCGGCTATACTGTTTATGTTCCTGCCTTGAAAGGATGTATTTCTGAAGGAGAAACAAAAAAAGAAGCATTGGAAAATATTAGAGAAGCTATTTCTTTGTATTTAGAAGAAATAAATAAGTCAAGGATTAAAGAATTGTTTAATTCTGTTTTTGTGGAGAAAACTCAAGTGAAGGTTAATGCCTAAACTTCCTGTTGTTTCTTCCACTAAAGTTATTTCTGTTGCACGCAAACTTGGTTTTGAATTAGTAAGGCAGAAAGGAAGCCATTTGATTTTAAAAAATAAAGATAAAATACTGAAAATTTTGGGGCTCTCAAAAGAAGAGTTCACAGAAATGCTTTTAGTTTGCTTGATTTCCCGCATTTTCTTAGAAACCTTTTTAAATAACAAAATCAATAAATTAGTAGTAATATTATTTAATGGAGGTTGAATTATGAAGAAATTACTTTTATTGGCTGTTTGTCTGGTTGTTTTAGCTAGTACTGCTTCAGCTATATATAATGTAAGTGGTTTTAGTTTACAACCAGTTGATGAAGGATTAATTGATCCAGTAATTGAAGGTGGGGGGGGACTCAAGCTCACCAGTTAAATATCCTCAACCGTTTTTAAGTGGCGGGGG
>Ga0210057_1003760_pt1 | contig 20708 bp, 24 predicted proteins | sample CryGeyCG2114_010_2_FD_183968 | JGI IMG/M metagenome (GOLD analysis project Ga0210057, IMG submission 183968) | Groundwater microbial communities from aquifer - Crystal Geyser CG10_big_fil_rev_8/21/14_0.10 (SPAdes) (version 2) | ecosystem: Environmental > Aquatic > Deep subsurface > Groundwater ...
TATAGTTAAAAAACAATTATTAAAAGAGATTATTTCTTTTATTTTAACTAAAAAAGCCAAAGTGAATTTTTGGAATATCGAAATCTCAGAAAAATATTTTAAAAATTAAGAATCATGCCACACAGCATAAAAAACACAAAGTATTTAAATGACTCATAATTCAGTTACTTCCATGGCATTAACAAGTTCAAGACCAAGGAGAACAGTTTCAGGTACTAGATATGTAGCTTATAGAAAAAAAAGAGCATATGAAACTAGAAGACTTCCTACTATGACTAAATTAGATGAAACTAAGAAATCTACTCTTAAAACAATGGGTGGTCATAAAAAACAAATTCTATTAACAGCTAATGTCGCTAATGTTTATAATCCTAAAGATAAAAAATACAGGAAAGTTAAGATTAAAGCTATTGTTGATAATACAGCTAACAGACATTTCATTAGAAGAAATATTCTAACCAAAGGTGCAATTATTGATACTGAAGCAGGAAAAGCTAAGGTAACTTCAAGGCCTGGACAAGAAGGTACTGTTAATGCAGTATTAATTGAGTAACAAAAGCTTTTTTAATTTCTAATCTCTTTAACATCTTATGAAAAAGAGGTTTATGGTATTATTTTTATTAATTTTAATATTTGGTTGTGCACAAACAGAATTTGATGTATTTGCTAAACAATATGATCTTTCTTCAGTTATAGTTAATTCTGGATTTGACAAAAATGAATTTATAACAAATCTAGAAGCAGAAATGAAAGCAGAAGAAGATTTCTTTGCTAAAGGAGATTTAACATTAATGGTTGGTAGATTAAAAAATGATCAAGATTTAATTTTTTTAGCTCAAGATTTTTATTATAGGCGAACTGAACTCTCAAATAATTGGGAAGAAAAAGCAATACTTTTTGAAACAATTGCAAGTTTAGAAAATAGTAAATATTATTATTTAAGAGCAGCTGATGCATGGAAAAAAGTTGGAAATAAGTTTAGGTCAAAGTTAGCATTTAAATTAGCTTTTAATTCTAAATTAAATTTAGAGTTTGATACATCTGAAATAGAAAGTTATAGTTTTGATAAACAACCAATTGATGGAATTGTCATTGGTAATTCTCAGTTTGAATTAACTAAAGAAGATTTAATAGTTTCACAAACAGATAGGGTTTCTAGAGATTGGCTTTCGTATCAATTACAAAATCCTTTTTCGACTAATTTATTAACAACTTTCTCTGAACGTTTGACTTATTCTGAAGAAGAATTGTTAGCAGAAGTAGGCTGGCATGAAGGTGCAAGGATTTTAGAAATTAAAAATTCTGGAGTTCAACATAAAATTGCTACAAGTACAATAGTTGCAAAGCATGAAGGAAAATGGTATGCTCCAAACGAAGAAGGCATTTTCATGTTTGAAGTGCCAGAAGATAAAATATTGTATCCTACTACAAGGTTTTTTAAAGAAGATTTAGCAATGCTTATTGATACGCATGGTATGAATATGATAGTTGATCAAGCATTGCATTACAAAGCAACAGCTGTTATTGCATGTTGTGATCATCCAGGTAAGATTAAAGCTGCCAAATACTTGAGTGATAAAGGTTTGAAAGTAATATGTAATACAGATAGATTCTTGCCAGAATTAATGGCTTCTAATGCTAATGTGTTAGGTTCTGCCCCATTTATAATTTCAAAAGAAAAATTAGTGTTTGGAAATAGGCCCTTAAAAATTAGTTTAGAAGAATCAGTAATTGTTATGGACACTATTTCTGAAGATTATGGGATGAGCTATTATGATACGCCTATTAGATATTTTGAAAATTTAAAATCAAAAGGAATTAAATTAAACATTATTCCTGTTGAAGTAACTGGTTTTAATCAAATGGACAAAGTTATAATGGAAGCTAAAATTCAAAATTCAAATATAATTGCAGTTAGAATATTTAGTTTAGATGATTATAATCAAGTTAAGCCTTGGCTTGAGCAAAACCCAAAACATAAAGCTATTTTATTCCATTCAGAAGCTTATCCATATGGCTATAAATTAGCTAGAGAATTTAAAAGTCAAACATCATTTGATGATATAAATCCCATAATAATATGAAACTAAAAATAATTTCAATCATGGTTCTTGCATTTATTTTGCAAGTTATTTATTTGTTTAAGAACTACACTATTTGGTGGGATGCTTCTGTTTACTTGGGTATGGGCAAATACATATTTTCTTTAGGTCAAGTGGGAATTTGGGAACCCATAAGACCTTTAGTTTGGCCTTTATTATTAGGTTTATTTTGGAAATTAGGTTATAATCAAATATGGGTTGGAAAGTTATTAACAATAGTTTTTAGTTTAGGCTCAATTTATATGACGTATTTGATTGGTAAAAAAATAGGTGAAGATGAAGGGTTAATTGCTGCTATGTTATTGGCTTTTACAGCTATTTTCTTTACATTTACTTTTAGGTTATATACAGAGATACCTTCTGTGTTTTTAGGATTATTAGCTTTATACTTTTTCTTAGAACATAAATTTATTTGGACCGGAGTTTTTTCTGCATTAGCATTCTTGACAAAGTTTCCTCAAGGAATATTAATATTTGTGTTTGCTTTTTTAACAATAAAAGAACCTAAAAAATTAATAAAGATGGTTGGTGCATTTGCTTTATTTACATTGCCTTATTTTATCTTTAATTTTGTAATGTATAAAAATCCTGTTGCTCCTTTATTATGGGGGAGCGATATAGTTAAAAGAGCAGGAACTTGGCTTTTTGAAGGGCCTTGGTACTTTTATTTTATAGAAATTTTAAAACAAAATGTTTTGTACTTTTTTGCTATAATAGGCTTTATAATTTTATTAAAAAGAAAAAATAAAACTTTAGTTTTAGTTTTAACCTTATTTTTATTATATTTTAGTATACACATCCATAAAGAAATTCGTTTTGGAATAATTTTTATCCCTTATTTAGCTATATTTGCAGCAGTTGGGATAAAAAATTTGTTTAAACAAAAATGGATTTTTTATGTTTTAGCAATTTTAAGTTTATTTTTGTTATTTATGAATTTACAACCAGATTATCAACCCTCAGAAGCCGCACAAAACTATTACCAATTTTTAGAAGATAAACAAGTAGAAGGCGAAATATTAACTATGCAGCCTATGATAAATCTTTATGTAGATAAAAAAGTTGAGCCCATGTATTTTATGGTGTTTGATTCAGAGTTAGCACAGAAATGGATAGACTATGTTCAAGAGAATAAAATAAACATAAGTTATGTATTTTTGGATACTTGTGAAGGAGGTATGTTATGCCCTCCAACTGATGATAATTGTGAAACAAAAAAAGAAGAATTAATTAGCTTATTGAAAGCTAATTTTGTTATTGTTTATGAAGCTACTACACCAAATTGCGAATATTTGATTTTTCAGCAAACTCCATTCTTATCTTCATAGATTTTACAAAGCATACTTCTTAAATCTTCTTCATCAACTAAACCTGGATGCAATTCATCATTAATCAATAAAGAGGGATAACTTTCAATACCATAGGCTTCTTTTAACATTCCAATTAATGGTTCTCCTTTAAATGAAGTATCTATAGAGAAAATTAATAATCTGTCTTGCAATTGTTCTTTAAGATATGTTAAAACTTTAGACTGAGCACCACAATCAAAACAATCAGCTTCATTTGAATAAAAGTAAATTATTGATGCAACATCTTTTTTACAAATTTCTTGTGATTTTTTAGCAAAAAGCCAGAATCTCATTTCTGAAAGTACGTATTCTCTTTTTAATCTGTCATATTCTTCTTCGTCAAAATTTATATCAGAAGAAAAGGTTTGGATTTTATCTCCTATAATTCCTAATTTTTTAACATTTTCGTCTATAGCAGTAGAAAGTGCAGCACAATGATTTACTAAATTTGCTTGATCAATGAATGCATATTGTAATTGGAGACTATCTAATTCCATCTTTTGTTCTATCATTTGTTCATCACCATAAGCTACTCTTTTTTCGCTCATAGTAACCCCTACCAAAATTCCTATAATAAATATGCTTAATGTTATAATCCCTGCAGTTAACATATTCTTTCTACTTATCCTTCTCACCATTTTTGTACCCTCCTAAAAATTAAGTCAATAAAAACTCCTAACCAGATTCCCGATGCAATAACTCCATAAAGTATCAAGTAAGCTGGCACTGATATCCAACCTTGGTTTGAATATCTTTCTTTTGTATATCTGAATGATAATTTTAAAACTGTTAAAGCTAATGCAATGCTTGTAACTCCAAATATAATATTAGTATAATTTAATTCTAATAAACTAAAATTAAGTATTTTATTAGTCATTGTGGCTAAAAATATATCAAAATTGAAATTTACAAATGAAGTATTATATATGAATTTAAAAAAAGGTCTTAACAAATGATAAACAATTAAAAAGAAAACAAATACTGCAATAAAACCTGAAATAAATATCTTTGGCATTTGTAATAACCCGAAGTCTCCATATTTTTTGTTCATAATCATATCTTTGTAACCAAACATATTAATCATTGTACCTTTGTACCATCTATTTCTTTGTTTATAGAAAGCCTTCCAAGTTAAAGGGACCCTAGTATAAACAGAAGTATTCAATAATTGTACAATTTTATAATGAGATTTTTGCAACCTAAAAGTAATCTCTAAATCTTCTGTAAGATTATTTTCATCAAAACCTCCAATCTCATCTAATACTTTTTTCCTGTAAACACTAAATGGTCCTGGAGCTACATGGACACAATCTATTTTACCCATTATACCTTTATAGAACAAATTTATTAAATATTCACACCATTGTAATTTTCCCATGAGGCCATAAGGATTTTTAACTTTCATTAAAGGCAGCACAGCTGAAACCCTTTTATTTTCAAAAACAGGTATCATTTTTTTCAAAGCATTATTTTGAATAACAGAATCTGCATCTAAACAAACAAAAAATTCTCCTTTAGCAATTTTTAAGGCATTATTCATCCCTTTGCCTTTTCCTTGATTAATTTTATGATTAATAATTTTAATATCTCTATTTGGATTATCTTGTTTTAATTGTATTGCAATTTCTTTAGTTTTATCTTTAGAACAATCATTAACAATAATAACTTCTATTTTTTCTTTAGGATAATCTAATTCAAGTATTGAATAGATTGTTTCAGCCAACCCTTTTTCTTCATTATAAGCAGGAACAGTAATAGTAACTTTTGGAAAAGAAGTTATTTTTAATTCTTCATCTTCTAAACCTTTTTCTAAAAATGTTAAAAGCCAGAATGTTAAAAAGAATAATGAGATTATATAAATCAGCCAGATTAAAATACTTGTTATTGTTACATACATATTGTCTCACTCTTCTTGAATTTCCCAAATCTGTACAGCTTGGTCAATATAAACATCTTTGTTGTCATAAATCTTTTTAAAACTAGTACTATATTCTAAAAGGAAAAGTAATCCTTCTTCTTCGTTATCCCATATTTTTTCTTGCATATCTTTATCAATCCAAATATATTTAATATTATATTTGTCAATAATCTTTTTTGCAATTTTCCAATCTCTAGTATAAAATAATTCTTGACTATCTTCCCATCTTTCATTTACATTAGGAGCAAAAATAAAGTTATCATCCATTACATTAGCTTTTCCAGCGTAATTAATCCAATAACCTCTACTATGGTCTGAAAAAACAATTCCAAAAGGTAAATCTTCTAGATACTCTAAACCATCATTAATAGCTTCGTTAGGTAAACTATTAACAATTTTTGAAGTTTGAGCAACTGATGCAAAAATTATTCCACAAATAAGAGTTAATAAAATAAAGAATCTTAAATTTTTACTTTCCCATCTTGCTTTGAAAAAAGCATTAAATCCTTTTGCAGCAAAAACAACAATGAAAAAGTTAAGAAAAATTATAGCTTCTATTCTAAACATCATTAAAATTATTAAACTGAAAACAGAGAAAAATACAAATAAATCTTGATATTTATTTTTCCAATTATTAATCATGCCAAAAATTGCTAAGATGCTACCAAAAATACTTAATCCATAATTTCCGCCCATTTCAGAAAAGATTTGTTGTAGTTTCCCATTAATTCCTTGTTTACCAATTTCAAACATTAATCTTTCAAATGTTGTATTTCTAGCAATGTAACCTAAATATAATCCGCTTATAATTATTGTAATTGGCAATATGATATAAAATAATCCTCTTTTATTTTTTAATTTAAACTGTATTAACAAAAATACTAAAAATAATGAGATTATTGAAACCATAATATTAAATAAAGGGATTATGGCAAAAACCGGGATAGTCAATAGGTTTAATTTACTTTTTCTGAACATTAAATAAAATCCTAATAAAGTTAAAAAAACCGGAATAATTAATTTATTCAGTGTAGTAAACAAAAATAAAAATCCCGGAGACAAAATTAAAATTAATGAAGCTAATTTATTTTCAACTTTAAACTCTTTTAATAAACCTAAAAACAATAAGAAACTTAAAACTCCTAAAATTAAAGGCAATCCATATCCAAAAATATTTGGATTAAAACTTAATACAGAAGCTAATCCTAGGGAATAGGGGGCAAATCTTCCCCCATAACTTAATTTATCAAATAATCCTTCTTGATTTTCAGCCATTCTTAAATGTAAATAAGCTTCTTCACCAGAATAAGAATTATCAGATCTTAGCAATGGAACTATTGCAAGCACTAAAATACATGCTATAATTAAAGCACTAACAAAGTACTTTGAATATTGTAGTTTTTTCATTTTTAAAAACCGTATGGAAACATTTTTTGTTAATATATTTTAAATGTTTAATTTCTTTTTCTTTTTGAGTTCTTTGTGAAAGATAAATATAATCCACATCATATTTATCCATTAATTGTAAAGCTTTTACTTGTGATTCTGTAATTAACATTTCTTTTGTTTCAGTATATCTATCTGGGGCCAACATAAAGTTAGTATCTGCAACATTTTTTCTTTTTGCAATGCCAGTAATATAACTCCCTTCTTCAATTGAAGCTAAGATTGTACTATTTTCATGAGTATTATCTTTAATCCAATTTAAAGCTTGAACCTCTTGATAAGAAAGGGTATTATCAATAACATTTTGGGCATTAAAATAAGAAGGCACAATCATTGTAAGTACAATTAAAATAATTCCTAAGAAAAAAATATGTTGTTTATATTTAATAAATTTAGTCATATTCAAATAACTAATTAATTTTTCAATAGATAATGCTGAAATTAAAGCTAATAACAATCCTAAAAACATCATTCCTAATTGTATACTAATTAATCTTAAGAATAATAATACGAAGGTAGCTAAAATCATTGCACTTAATAAGTAAGCAGGTTTTTGTTTTTCTTTAAATAAACCAATTAAAATACCTGTAATTCCTAAGATAAGAGGCATAAAACCAATGTTATAAACTAAAGCCAAAACATTAATATTAGTAAAATGTTGAGCTAAAAGGTCAATAGGAAGATTTTGCCAAACTGCTAAAAGACCTGAACTAAAAAAAGCTTTTTTGAATAATATTAAATTAACTAATATGCTTATTAAGATATAAAATAAAATACTTTCTTTTTGCAATTTAATAACTTTCATTCCTTCTAAATTTAGTAAAATAGTATAGAATATCATAGCTATGCTTAATATGAAACTAAATGGATGTAATAATGGTAATAAAAATGCTAGTAATATAAAACGACCTATATGCGTTTTTAAATTAAGCATACAATAAAGTTGATAAAACAATAATGGGAACAATAAAGCATATTGTGAAAGATTATTCAAACTATTTGAAATAAATATGGGTATAAATCCAGAAATAAAAGCTGCAAACAAAACAGCAATACTATTGTCTGTAATCTTTTTAGCAATTCCGTAAACTATGAAGATTAAAGATGAAAAAAGTAATTCTGGTAACATCTTGAATACAAAACTCATTGGAAAGATTAAGTTAAGTAATGCTAAAAAATAATGAAAGATATGTGAATCAATAATATATCTACCTCCATAACTTAATTGATCAAAAATTATTGGTCTAAAAGTATTAGCAATATTTTCAACGTTTCTTAGGTTGTAATAAGCATCATCTGCACTTAAGTATGGTGTTTGAAAAGCAAAAAGTAACCGAAACTGAAATACTACAATAAATATCGCAAAAAGGATAATATAGTCCTTTTTCATTGTATCACTCTTGAACCTCTTTTTCTTTAGGAGTTTCGTCTGATTTTATTTCTTCATTGGATTCTTTTTTAGGATTTTTTTCTTTAGTTTTTCTTTCTAATTCTTCCATTTCTTTTTTAACTTGTTCTTCAACTTGCTTTAATTCTTCAACACCAACTTTTTCTTCAACATTAGAAAATCCATCTTTTAATTCTTTAATTGTATCTCCTGTTATGTCAAAATAATCATAGAATTTAGAATTTAATTTTAACATTCTGGTTCTTCCATATTTTTCAGAGGTTATGAATTCATTATCTTTTAAAATTTTAATATGGTCATAAGCATTGTTACCTCTAATTTTTACTACTTCAGCTTGTAGTACTGGTTGTTTATATGCAATAATTGCTAAAGTATCTTGTGTAGGCCTATCAAGTTCAGTATCATTTAATAATTTAGCCGTTAAATAAACATAAGCTTTTTTTATTGATAACTTGAATTTGTTGTTTTCTTCAGAAATTTCTAAAGAACTAGGTCTGTTTTTATAATCTTCAAGCAACTCTTTTAAAGCATCCTTAATAATGCCTACTGACCCTATTCCTGTAAGTCTTCCTATTTCTTCAGTATCCATGAATCTGCCTGTAGTGAATAGTATTGCTTCTATACGGTTTTTAATGTCTTCCATATCTGTTTCATAAGAAAGGTGGATTTTTAAAGTTTATGTTTGCATTAATGCAACGCATATCTTAAAATGGCTGCAACACCGCCCAATTCCTTTAATTGTACGCCTTCTGCAGTTTCTGTAGAAATAAACATAACTTCTGTACCGGCTGTTTCAGCTTGTTCTTCAAGCTCTTCAGACAACTTTTCATTAACATCTTCTGAAATTAACAATATTTCAACAGCATTTAAGTCTAAAGCTTTTCTAACTTCTTTTTCACCATATGCAACTTTATGCTCATCAGTAGATAATAATTTTAAAAATTTCTCAATAATCTTTCTTTCTTCAGCAATAGCTTCTTTAGCTAAAACTTCTTGACTTCTTTCAACTAATTCTTTTAATCCAAAATCTCCAGTATAACTTAAATCTTGAATAGACACAACTTTTTCTTTAAGTTCATTATTAAAATAATTAGAATTCATTAATTCATTCTTAAGATTTCCAGGACCACCTAATAAAATTCCTTTCATTTCTTTTAAACCCAAAAACTCTTTTTGCGCAGCATCATTAACTCTATTTAAGAATTCTTTAGTAGCTTCCTCTCTAATTCTGGAGAACCTTTGAGCGGATTGCCCTCCAGCTTTAAATTTTCCAGGAACACTTGAATGCATTTCAACTAAAGTTTTAATTTGCGTACCTTTTAATAAACCAACAGTAGCTTCTTTTCTATCTAATATAATTAAACCATAAGATTCTTTATGCTCTAAAAATTCTTTTAAGATATCTAATTGGAAATTTTGATCACATCTATAAGTCCGAACATTAATGGGCATTGGTGGTTCCATGCTCCAAACTTGAATGTCAACTTTATCTTCTCTTTCAGCAACATTACCTGCAAATACAGCTAATCCATTTTCAGGAGTTTGTTTGAACAATCTCAAATGTCTAATCATTCTTTCTAAACTATCAATTACATGTTGTCTAGTAGTTTTATCTTTAATATTAACAGCAGTACCTTGCTCTTGTGCTAAATGAGTCAAGATTTTATTTAAATCATAACCAGCAGGAATGTAAACTGATACTAACTCAGTGTGTCTTCCTTTAATTTTTTCCAGTGTCCTAACAAACTTTTTTAGTTTATGCTTTTGTAAGCTATTTAATGCCATTTTTAATAAAACCTAAAGGTTAATTTCTAGTTTATTGCCAAAACTTATCTCTTTTATATTGTGTGCAGCAATTAAATCCTTTTCTATTTCTTTAAAATTATCTAAAAGAACTACTTTTTGGATTTCTGATTTTAAACTTAATCCTTTATCTTTTTTAGCTTTCCAAATAGAACTATTAAGTTCAGTTAAAGCTTCAGTATCTAATTTACTTTCAAAATCTTCTTTTTTAGGAAATTCTTCATCATGTATATTTTTATCCCTTAATTCTAAATACAATTTATGAGTTAACATTGGCAATACAGGTGCAAGAAGTTTAAGGATAATATCTAAGCATTTATTTAAAGTTTGGATTGCTCCTTCTTGTTCTTCTTTTGAATAATTTCCTTCTGGATTATAAGCTCTATTTTTTACTAATTCAAGATAATGTGATGAAAATGTTTCCCAGATAAAATGTTTAATATCAACTATAGGTTTGTGGAAATTATATTTTTGATAATTTTCTTTAGCTTTTTTAACTAATTTATTGGCTTCTTTTAAAATCCAATTATCTAATTCATTTAATTTAGCTTCTGCTTTTGTACTTTCAAACATAGAAACAAATCTTGCAACATTCCATAATTTTACTAAAGTCTTTCCAGCCCCTTCAATTCTTTCCATTGAACATCTAAAATCAGTTTTTTCTAAATTACCTTCAACAGCAGCCCATAATCTGAATGGTTCAGCACCGAATTTTTCTAAGATCTCTTGTGGGTCAATAATATTTCCTTTAGATTTGCTCATTTTCTTTCCTTTATCATCTAATATATGGTAATTAACCCATACATCTTTGAATATAGCCATATCAGTAAGATAATCACATTTCAATAAAGTGTAATATAACCATGTTCTAATTATTTCTTTACCTTGTGGTCTTAATGAACAAGGCGCATTTTTCTTAAAGAAATCTTCATTTCTTGAATATTTCATAATATAAAGTGGCGAAATTGAAGAATCAAACCAAGTATCAAATACTCTTTCTTCGCCTTTAAATTCTGTTGAATTACATTTAGGACATTTATCAATTGGTGGTTTTTCTTTCCAAGGTTTGTAATATTTTCCTTTTGGTGGTAATATAGCTTTATTACAACCTTTACAATACCATAAAGGAACTTCAGTTGCATAATATCTTCTTCTTGTTATTGGCCAATCAATTGAAACAGAATCAATCCAATTAAGAAGAATTTGTTTAGATTCAGGAGCATAAAAATTAAGTTTTTCTGCTAGTTCTTTCATCCTATCTTTTCTGTCAATTTGTTTAACATAAAATTCAGTCATTTCAATGAATTCAATAGGGTGCTTGCTTCTTTCACAAATAGGCGTCCTATGCGATGTTTGTTTTTGATTTACTAAAAGTTTTTTATCTTTTAATTCTTCGATCATCTTTTTTCTGGCTTCTTTAACTTCTAATCCTTTTAAGAATCCGGCATGCTCATTCATGGTGCCATCTTTGTTGATTGCAATTACGGGCGTAAGATTCATCTCTCTGAAAAATCTTATGTCAGACAAGTCACCTGCAGAACACATCATGACTAGTCCTGTTCCTTTGTCAATCTGTGCTAAAGGGTGTGCTTTGATAAGAATTTCTTTTTTAAATATTGGTGAAATTGCAGTTTTTCCATCTAAATGTCTATATCTTTCATCTTCTGGATTAAAAATAATCATGCCACAAGTGCAGACTAATTCTGGCCTAGTAGTTCCAATAATAATATCTTTACCAGTTTCTTTTACTTTGAAAATAATATCATTGAATGCAGTTGGTAAATCTTCATAATCAACTTCAGCATCTGCTAAAGTAGTTTGACAACCAGGACACCAATTATTTATTCTAGAATCTTCGTAAATTAATCCTTTCTTCCACATGTCAATGAAAGTTTCCTGTGTCAATTGCCTGTAATCATCAGAATCAGTAAGATATATTTCTCCTAACCCTTTTCCAATGTTCCATGAATTGAAACTGATGCCTAATCTTAAGAAAGTATCTGTAGAAGTATTGCTTGATTTTTCCAAAACTTGTTTGCAAAGTTTTAAAAATTTTTCTCTAGGGGTTTCTGTCAATTTTACCTTGAAATTTTTTTCAGCAGCCATTTCAATTGGCAAACCATTTCTATCTAATCCTAGCGGGAATAAGACATTATGCCCTGTCATTCGTTTGAATCTGGCAAACATGTCCATTAAAACATAAGTTGTTGCTTGTCCTATGTGTACAGGAGCATTAACATAAGGTGGCGGAGTATCAATAGAATATACTGGCTTATCTGATGTTTCATCAAATTCATATGTTTTTTTAGATTTCCAATATTCATAAATCTCTTTTTCTTGTTCTTTTGTCCATTTTTTCTCAGTTATTTTTGATTCAGACATGAGTTTTTGTTAAAATGGCTTACTTTATAAATATTTGGCTTAAGAATTAGTTTATTTTAAATCTTTCAATTTTCCAAATTTTAAAACTTTTTCATCAATAATAAAAACTTCAAAATCACTTAAATCTTGTTTTAAGAAAGGACTTAACATACCCTCCCTTAACATATCTGAGCCTTCAGCAGTTAAGTTGAAAGAAGGCATTACAATTAATTCTTTATTTTGATATTTGCCTTTAAGAAAACATTTGTATTTCTCTAATCTGGATTCTTCCTGCAGCCCGATAGCAGGATGTTCATGCCCTATAACAATAATCTCTTCATCAATTTTTTTAGGGATTTTGTCTCCATGCAAAATCAAGATATTATTTAATTTGTAAGAATCAACGACTACTATGTTTTTTTTATTTGCTATGGGCTCTAAAATCTTATCATGATTTCCCTTGATTAAAATTATTTTTTTACAATTTTCTAACAAGAAATCTAATAAGTTTAGAGTGTTGCGCCATTCAGTATCTGAAATCCTTCCAAACTCATGTTTTAAGTCACCATTAATTATTATTGTTTTAAGTTTCCTGGTTTTTTCAAAAATCTTTTCTAATCTTTTGATTGTATCTTTATATTGTGTTATTGGCAACAAATATCCTTGTTCATTCAAGAATTCTTCGTAACCTATATGCACATCAGAAATAATTAAAGTATCATTTATCTTTAATGCCAAATCTACAATTTCTATATCTTCTGTAAGATTCATTCTTCTCTAGCTAAAAAATTAGTTAGATATTTCTTTTCTAAAGTTTCATTACATTTCTTAATGATTGGATAAACTTGCCTAATTAATTTTTCTCCTTTTTCAGTAGAAATCAATTTAGTAGTTCCATCAGGCAATAAACTTAATCTTGCTACTTTATTTTTATCTTGATAAAAGTCAAAAACATCGTTTAATTTTGAAGCCTTTTCAACTAATAGCTTATTGTCTTTAAATAATCTAAAATCTTCTCCACTAGTCCTTTCACATTTATACTGCTTACCAATATTTGCTTGATAAAGTGATGTACAACCACTAGTTAAAGTAGCCAAACTTAATGCTAATCCTGCGATTATCTTTTTTAAACTCATTTTGCCTCCTTAAATTTTAGATAAGCTTTATCTTCAAAACTATTCCCTTGGACATCTTTTCCATGAAGTCTTAAAATATGTTTGCCTTTTTCTTGAGTATCAATAACTCCAGAATAACTTAAAGGTAATCCTTGAACATTTTTTGGGAATTCTTTTACTTGTTTACCTTTATGATTAGTAATTGTTAATATTTTTTTATCTTTAGTTTCTTTAATATCTGCTTTCCCTATTAACTTGTCATCTAATGTTAATTTTAGATTTTTAAGTTTTAAGCCGTCAGCATTCCATTTGAAACAAACTGGTTTATCAGTTTCTAAGAACTCATCATTTGTGTTGTAACATCCTTTTTCTAATTTACCAACTTTAACTTCAGCAACTGGATTACTTTCTAATAAGCTTCTAGTTTCATGATAGCTGTTTTCAAGTCCAAAATAAGCTAAAGCAACAGTTCCCAAAGCTGCAACACTTAATAATAGTTTATTTTTTAATTTCATTTTGTTACTTCTGAGTAACAACTAATTTATAAAGCTTTCGATTTAAGAAAGGTATCTATTCCTTCAATAACCTTCAAATTTGATCTTAGTAGTAAATGCCTTAACCTATTATTGATTTTAACTCCTCTTTTAGTTAGCATAGATTGCAAGCGTTTATAGAGTTCTTTCCCTTTATTGTCTAAATCTGTCAGAATTGCAACCTCTGAATCTACTTTTTCAATTACCTCAAAAATAGCATTTCCTTCTAGCATTAGAATATTCTTCAAGCCAAACTTCTCTAAAGCTTTTTTATCATTTTTGCCTTCAACAATAACTAAAGTGTTTTGTAATTTTTTTAATTCTTCCAAAATTTGATTTTTATCTATTTTCATGATATTAAGAAGATTATTTAATTTAAATCTTTAATGTAAACTATTTCTTACATTTAGAAACATTTAAATATGTAATATATTTCTTACATTTAGGTGAATAATAATGTTAGGAAAACCCGAATGGTTCAAAAGAAGAAAATATAGTGGCTGGGGAATAATTCCTAAAACCTGGCAAGGGTGGGTATATATTTTAATATTCATGTTGCCTTTTGTAGTCTTCCAAGCCCTACCTTTTTGGGATGAAAAGACAAGATTTTTTGTAACAATAGCCTGGTTAGTGATTTTATTAGTTGATGTAGCAGATATCATGATTCGTATGAGAAATGATGAAAGAGAACGAATGCATGAAGCTATTGCAGAAAGGAATGCTGCATGGGTGATGTTATTAGTAATCATAATAGGAATATTATACCAAGTAACAACTAGTGCTTTAATCCAAACTTTCAAAGTTGATTATTTTTTGATAGGAGCATTATTTGCTGGAGTAATAGCCAAAATGATAACTAATGTTTACCTTGACAGGAAAAACTAATGATATCTAAAATTACAGAAGCTCGGAAGAGATTAGGAATTACTCAGGAAGAATTAGCTAAGCAAGTGGATGTTGCTCGACAGACAATTATTGCTCTAGAACAAGGAAGATATAATCCCTCTTTGCTTTTGGCTTACAAAATTAAGAAAGTTTTGAAGAAAGAACATATAGAAGACTTGTTTGATTTTCGTTCATAAACTTTTTAAATCCCTTTTTTGTTTTTTTTAAAAAATGACATTAGAAAGTTATATTACAAATAAATTTAAGATTTTGACTTTAACATTAGATAAATGGGTTGCAGAATTGGCTGTTAGAGTTCCAGGTTCCAATGGTGAAGAGAAAAAAGCTTTAAAAAATATTTATTTGAAATTAGCTATATCTTATGGAATTATTGGGGATCAGAAAAAAGCTAATAAATTAGAAGCATTAGCTAAAAATTATATCTGACGTTTTCTATAACAAAATCTCAAAACAGCGTAATCTCCAATAGGATAGTGTTCAAATTTAACAAAATATTTACTCCTAGAAATCTTGTCTTCTTTATCATTAAACATATCCATTTCTAATAAAACTTCAAGCATAGTTTCTTTATCTTGAAAGATAGCAATTTCTTTATCTCTCCAATGTTTAATAATTTTAATGGCTTTTTTCCAAGCCTCTTTTTTATTATTGAACCTCATTTAAAGCAGATATTAAGCATACCTACTTAATATTCTTTTTGCCTTCTTTCAAAGAAATCTTGGCTAAAACCATCTGATGCATTCTTTTCAAGAACTCTGTTTTGTCTTCCATCTTAAGGATGTCTGAAAAACCCTGCATTATCATGTTGAATGAAAATGGGCTAGGAATAGTAGTTTGTATTTCCTTAATCTTGATTTTTTTATTTTCAATGTCTTTCAGAAGTTTAATAGTATTATTGATGTCCATTAAATCTTCCAAAACTTCTCTTTTGGCTTCTTTCAAGATTACAAAATTATCTGAAATTCTTCTAACTGCATTCATTAATATCATGCTGTTAACTTGTTGCCTGCCTACCCTCATTTTTCTTCCTTTGTAATTTCTTAAAATCATTAATGCCCTTCCAGCACAATGCCTGAATCTTTTCTTGAGAACTTCACTTTTATCGATTGCCAACTCTGCAACTGTTCTTAACTCTTCAGTCTTCAATAACTTGAAGGCTTTCATTACATCTATCCCTTTTTTGCCGAAACTTAAGTAAAAACCATTATCACTAATCCCTATTTCAACATCTTTATGTTGTTGCCTTGCTATTGCATAAGCCAAGCATCTTGACAAAGCATCATTCACTCTTCTGCCATAAAGAGTATGGAATATAACATATTTTTTTTCACCTTCATCGTAATGTTCGACATACAACTCTTTTTCATTAGGGATTCCAACATAATCGTATTGCTCTTTCATATAGTTGTACAAGGCTTCAGCAGTTTCTTTTCTGACATATGAATATTCTTGTATGAACTTTATTATTTCTTTTTTAGCAATTTTGTTTTCAAACTTGTCTTTCATTAAAGCCCTGAACTTTTGTATTCCGTTGGCTAAATCGAATGACAAAGGCAAACTTTCAGAGAACCAGGAAGGGATTGTTGGTTTCTGGCCAGATGCAGAGGTTACTTGGGCAACCATTCCTCTGGAGAATTTAAAAGCATAAACATTGCCTCCTAAAACAAATCTATCGCTAGTTTTCATTCTTTCACAAAAACTGTCATCAATGGTTCCGACTTTATGGTCGCCAACCTTTACAATAACTCCCGTTTGATCAGGAATAGTTCCAATGTTGGTCATGTAGATGACTCTTGCCATCCTTCCTTTCTTTCCAATCTTGCCTTCCTCCCTTTCATACCAAATTTTTGCATAAACATGCCTTTCTTCCAATTGGCCATATTCTCCAGCTAAATAAGAAAGAATCTCTTCAAAATCTTTCCAAGTTAAATCCTTATAACAATAACTTTTTTTAACAACCTTAAACAATTCCTTAACATCCCAAACTTGTTCTAATGCCATGCCAAAAACATGTTGCGCTAAAACATCCAAACAGTTGCTTAAAACTTGAATATTATCAATTTTCTTTTCTAAGGCATGCTTTAATAATACAGAGCATTCAACTAAATCATCCCTATCAGAAATAATTAAGTTAGCATTAACAGTAGAATGCAATTGATGTCCTGCCCTGCCAGCTCTTTGTAAAAATCTAGCAACAGACTTTGGGCTTCCAAGACATAATACTAAGTCAATGTAACCAATATCTATTCCTAATTCCAAACTTGTGCTTGAAACAATTGCCTTTAATTTACCTTCTTTCAAGGCATTTTCAATCTTAAAACGGTGTTCTTTTGACAATGAACCATGGTGCGCACCAATTAAACTCGCAACTTCTTGTGGAGGACCTTCTTCAATTTCATAATAATTTTTAGGAAATTTGTCTTTCAAGTGATGAACAATCCTTTCAGTCCCGCTTCTTGTATTGGTGAATATCAAGGTAGTCTTATGCTTTTTAATTTCAGAATCAAGTAGTGTATATAATTTAGAATTAACAGTATTAAAATCTGTATTGATTAAATCATCAACAGGAGTTATAACATCTAATTTCATATCCTTGAGGAATTGTACATCAATAATCTTGCAATCTCTTTCATTGCCTACTAGAAATTTTGCAATATCCTCCAAAGGAGCAATAGTAGCACTAAGTCCAACTCTGCACATTCCAGGGCTTAACCATTGCAACCTTTCAGTTGACAAGCTCATATGGACTCCCCTTTTGTTGTCTGCCAAAGCGTGCAGTTCATCTATGATTAACCAGTCAACATTTTTTAGATGATTCTTGAATTTAATAGATGACAATACTATTGCCAGACTTTCAGGAGTTGTGATTAAAATATGCGGTGGACTCTTCAGCATCTTGGTCTTTTCAGCAGCTGTTGTATCTCCTGTCCGTTTGGATATTCTTAGTCCAAATTCTTTGCCTGCCAAAAATTCTATTTCTTTTAATGGTTCTGTTAAATTGCGGTATACATCATTTGATAGTGCCTTAAGAGGTGAAACATAAACTGCATAAATCTTATCTTCTAAAATTCCTTTTTCAGAGGCATCAACAAGCTCATTTAAAATGGATAAGAAAGCTGTTAAGGTTTTTCCAGAGCCTGTAGGACTGGAGATTAAAGTATTTTCCCTGGAATGGATGTTCATGACAGCATATCTTTGGGCCATTGCAAAATTTTGAAATTTTTGTTTGAACCAATTTTTAACAAAAGGATGCAAAATATGCAATATGTCTTCTTCTTTATCTGGTATTTTCTTAAATTCTATCATTTTTTCTTTGTTCTTAAGTTCTTTTTTTGGATTTAATCTTAGAATAGCCTTTTCAGAGGCGGTTTATAAATTTAACTAGATGAAGACTTGAAAGGTTGGAGTTACTAAATCCTTGTTAAACAGCTGAGCGAAGCGAAAGAAAGTTGATTTTTGGGCACGGAAGATTTATATATTATACTGAATTTATAGTATTTATGAAAACTTTTACTGCAATTATTCAAAAAGAAGAGGATATGTATGTTGCAACATGTCCTGAAATTGGTACTGTTAGTCAGGGTTCTACTATTGAAGAAGCAATTGAGAATTTAAAGGAATCTACTGAATTATATTTAGAAGAATTTCCTTTGAATGAATTAAATAAGCCTTTATTGACTACTTTTGAGGTACCTGAAATTGCCACAGCTTAAAAAAATTTCTGGACAAAAATGCTTAAGAATTTTATGTAATAAATTTGGGTTTGAAAAAATTAGACAAAAAGGTAGCCATGTGATTGTTTCTAAAATTATTAAATCTGGTAAGATTGGAACGGTAGTGCCAATGCATAAAGAATTGAAACTTGGGACTCTCAAGGGTATTCTTAAACTTGCGAAGATTGATGAAGATGAATTTGCGGAACAATTATAGTGTTCAAAATCAATTATGTTTAACATCGCGATTAAGCGAAGTTCCGTAGGAATTTGGGTGAGTAACGCAGGAGTTTTGATGCCCCGAGTAACGCAACCGTTTATCCCTTGTTAGACGTAGGCGGACTTTGATGTCCGACGGAGTTTTTGTCCCACCAAAAGGAAGCGACCACCCGCAAGGGTTGTGCTGACTGTATTTTTGTTCTCGGTGTAGTTTTGGATTTTATATATTACTATCAATCACTAAGCTTTGCTTAGACTATTTCGTATTTCTCGGGGGCTAAAGTCACAATATTTATATATAATTAAATTATTTAGATTATCTAGATTGCATAATATAAAAAGAGGTATACTAAAAAAATGATTTTTATTGAGAAACCAAGCAAGGTTTTTTTAATATTTCTGATTATCTTTATCTCAGGGTGTAGTAGTTTTCAACAAGTCGAAGTTCTGCCTGATGATTTTGAGTTATATTATGAAGATAGTGCAATGCATCTGGAATGGGGGCAGGACATTCTTGAAATTGATACTGAAAATAATGCAGCCTATACACAAAAAAAGGGTTCTGGTATGGAGATGATAAGTGAATTCAATATTGAAGAAGAAAAACTTCTTGAGATATACAACAAGGCTCTTGAAAATAATTTTTTTGGATTACAAAATAATTATGAAGATCCGACAATAATGGATGGTGGCATCCAAGTTATTGAAATTAAAGGGCAAGGGGCTAGTAAAAAAGTAACCTTAGTCAATTATTACATGTATGAACTTGACACATTAAGTTCAATGATTTTGAATCTTGTTCCTCAAGAAATGAGGGATAGGAAATTTAATGATTTATGTCCTGAAAAGATGACTGAATGTTCTAATGATAATTCAGAAGTGTGTACTGAATGGGTGCATTATTGTGAAGATGAAGGTAATAAAGAATGAAAAAAATAACATTGATTTGTTTTTTATTTTTATTTATAGTTGGATGCGGTAAAAATATGGGCGATGATGATTTAAGTAGGTATAAAGGTATTGCTTGGGCTGAGTTACCTAATAACTGTATTGAACATAATAATGATGTCTGTGCTTTGTTTGATTGTATGGTGGATAGATGTTGGTGTGATGATTCAAGTCCAGAATTACCTGTTTTATATGAAGGAAGCAAATCCTTACAAACAAATGATGAAGCTGTAACCCATGTCCAGGAATATATAGATGCTAATAACCTAGGACAAATAGTAAAAAGGGGTGTTGAGCTAAATAGTATCTTCTTTAATGTGTTTGCTGAAGATGAAGAAGGTAATGAAATAACATATACAATAGCTGTTGACGGGACAATAATAAAAACTATTTGTGGTGTTTAGTGGGGTGGTAAGGCTAATCAAAAAAGTTTTTGGTAAAAAAGGTATAATCCATGCATTCTATCCTGCATGGAAACATAAATTCAGGAATAATTCGATAGAAAGATTGCATAATACAGAAAAACAAACAATAAAGACATTTAGAAACTTTGACAACTTTGATTCCACAAAAAAATTCTTTGATTTCAATAAAGTTTATTATAATTTTATTAGAAAGCACACCACCTTAGAAGGAATGACTCCAGTAGAAGCTGATGGAATATTTTTAGAATTAAAAAGAAATAGATTCTTATCTTTAATAGAAATTTAGCAAGTCATCAATCAGTAATTTGATTGATGATAAGTAAACAATGTCAATTTAGTTTACGACAAAAGTAAACTATAAATAGTAGTATATCTACTATTTATTTATGATAACAATAAAAGAAAGGGAATTTATTATAAAATTCCATCAACAAGGAAAAAATCAGCAAGAAATTGCTGATT
>Ga0210057_1003761_pt1 | contig 20708 bp, 11 predicted proteins | sample CryGeyCG2114_010_2_FD_183968 | JGI IMG/M metagenome (GOLD analysis project Ga0210057, IMG submission 183968) | Groundwater microbial communities from aquifer - Crystal Geyser CG10_big_fil_rev_8/21/14_0.10 (SPAdes) (version 2) | ecosystem: Environmental > Aquatic > Deep subsurface > Groundwater ...
TTGACGACCTTCCTGTGAGATGCGAGCCTGAAGGGACTCTATCATTTGAGTGCGGGAATGGAATATGCGAGCCAGGAGAAAATGAGTTGACTTGCCCACAGGACTGCCAAGGACAACTGTCTTCATGTGCTGACTTTGGGATAAATGTTGTTGAGCTGTCTGATTTTGATTTGGAGACCTGCACAAGAACGAGATTTGGACTTATTCCCGGAAATATCGACAAGATTCCATCCGCAGGAGTCAGAATTATAGGAAGCGACTATGCTAATGCAAAAAATTCAGAAGCTTCTTTTGGAAGGGATTTGATTCAGTGGTACACAATGTATGGCCCAACTGGGGAAGGAGAGTTGGACTTTTCTACCATGGATGCAAAGATGGCAGAATATAAATCTGGAAACCTAAAAGTTATTCTAACCTTAAGAGCTAATCATCCAAATAAGTCAGAAGTTGGATTCAATATAGGTGGAAGAACACTCTTTGAACCTGATTCATATCCAAAAAATATAACTGAGTGGACAGATTATTTACAGGCTTTTGCAGACAGATACTACGTAAATCCAAGTCCGGAGCATGCAGGAGTTCTTGCGGCGATACAGGTAGGGAATGAATGGGGGCATCAGTTCGAGGTAAATGGGAGTTATGGAAGATGGAACAGCAATCAGAGAGATGAAGCAATTTTAAGCCTTCAAAATGTCAGCTATAATGCAATCAAGGAAATAGCTCCTTCTTTGCCTGTTGTTGCCTTTGCTGTTTCGGGCACTCCTGCGTTTACATTAGGGGCAGGATATAATGAAGATGGCTGGATTTATGACGGACAATATTATAATCCTGTTTTAGGAAGGAGGAACGGCATAAGCATTATCAGGCAGGAAGATGTCGGACAAAATACAGTTGAATCATTTAGAAGAGCTATGGTAAATGGATCTCCATTCTATGATTATTTTGATGCCCACATATATTTCCAGAATCCCGAAGAGGCAAGGTACGTTGCTAATTTTGTGAGGGACACGTGGAGAGTTAACGGGATAAGCAATAAGGGCCTGATTTCAACAGAATTTGCTGTGCCCATATTCAATTATAGCTATGGCTTGCATGGTTATAACGTAAAGGCGGCGCAGGCAGTTGCTTTCCATGCAGGTTTTGATGCGATTACATGGGGTAACTGGAATCCTTCTCCCGGAATGAATTTATTACAGACTTCTTTGAAAACTTGTGGGTCTAATGCACAGAATTGCTATCAGCTTAACCAAATCGCAAATTACAGCTATTTCTCCGGCTTGTCTAAAGATTTTAGCAGGGTAAGAAGGCAGGGAGATGCATTTAGTTTTGTTACAGGAACAGGAAATAATAATTATAATCTTGGATGGGATATTCCCCCTTACCCTGGATTAAGGCAATGCTCTGATGGGCTGGACAACGATGAGGATGGTTCGGTTGATTTGGATGATTCTGATTGCATAGTTTTCCATCCTGATTGTGGCACAGGGAACAACATAAGGCAGAACTTGAGCAATCCAAACTGTATAGATCCCCTCGGGTTTTCTGAAAATAACTGGATATTTACTTTCTAAGCTTGTAAGAGAACCTTTTATCTGTAAAATTGTTGTAGAGAAATGCTTATAAATCATAATTTTCTCCTATATAGAGAGAAAAGAGAGGTTCTCCTACACTAAAAAAGAGGATGGTTCACAAGAAGTATACTTACAAAAACGGGAAGAGGTTTGGTCCGTATTATTATGAAACAAAAAGGGTTGATGGAAAGGTTGTCACAACTTATCTTGGGAGTGAACTTCCTGTAAAAAGTAAAAACTTTTTTGTGCCTTTTATTTTTCTTGGAATTATTGTAGTTCTCTTACTTTCTTTTTTTTACTTTACAACTTTTACGGGAAGAGTTACTCTTGATGTAAAATCAAATTACAACCCAGGAGAAGAAATTACAGGAGCTCTTAACTTGAATGTAATGGCCGGAGAGTTGATTCCGGCTGGCTCTAAAATAGTTGTTATTTTCAATGGTGTGGAAAAGGAATTCTTCCTTTCTGATTTAGTTGATTCCGATTCTATACAGGGAGAGTTTTATGTGGAAAACCTGGAAATTTCGGGTGAGGGAGAAGGTTATGGATTGATAGGAAAGAGAGAGGTTTATCCTGAAGTTGAATTTGAGATTAAGATTTCTGATAAGTCTGAAGAACCTTCTGAAGAAACGGAAGAAACTGCTACTGATTTTGGAGAGGGCGAAGGAGGTTCGGATGGGCAGGAAAGCTCTGAAAATTCAGATGAACAGCCTGTCGAACCTGAAGGAACTGTTGAAGAAGAAAACGGTGAAGAACCAGGAAATGAGGGGACAACGGAAGAGCCTGAAGGAACAATAGAAGAGCCTGAAGGAACTGTTGAGGAGGAAATGCCTGCAGAGAGCCCGGAGAGCCAGACTGAAGAAACAGCCGAAGAGCCCGGAGAATCAAGTGAACCGCCTGCAGAATCGGGAGATGCCGGGATTACCGGAGAGGTCACGTCTGAAGGGTTTATTTATGGAAAGGTTACAAAGGAAAAAAGCTTCGAGTATGAGGTTGGAGACAGGGATGCCAAGATAGTTAAGGGCAGTGTAGAGGTCGAGGGAGAGAAGGCAGATGATAATCTTGTCAAATTGAAGGTTAGAAATGGAGTTGCAGAAATCAGTACCGGATATTCTGTGGAAGAGGAAGGATTCGGGGAAGATTTTCTTGGAAATGAAAAGAAAAAGATTTCTATTGATCTTTCTGAATTCGGGCTTATGGCTTTGAACGATTCATTGCTTTCCGTGAAACTTGTTTATCAGGATAATGTGATTGTTGAAGCTGAAAAAGATATTTCAGTTGTAGAGCCGGAAGTTGAGGAAACAAATGAATCTGCAGGAGAGCCCATTATTGAAAAAAACGAATCAATAATTAACGAATCTATAAATGAATCAATAGGGGAGATAATCAATGCAACATTCAACGAGACATTTACCAATGAAACATTAGCAAATCAGACAATTATAGATAGCAATATCACTGTTAATATCACTCAATATGGCGCGGTTCTTGGGCAGCCTGTCAAGTGGAAGAAGAGAATTGATTTGCAGGAAGGGCCTGCCACAGTCAGTGTTGAGATCCCTGCTGGCGCTGAAAATGTTTCTATAAGAAAATTGGATGAGAAGAAGGATAGGGAAAATAGAAATGGAGGGTTAGAAGAGGCAGAAGATAATGAGGAGGAGATAAATTCAGGAGAGCAAAACATTTTAGGAAATGAATCTGAAGAGGAGAAGGGAAATTTTCCTGACAATGAGTCTGAAATTGAGGAAGGGAGCGAGAGTTTTAGTATAAATGTTGGAATAACCGGAGAGGTGACAGCAGATTTGGAGCTTGAAAAACAGAGCAAGATAATGAAATTCATTGAGAGGATATTCACATTCACAGGATTCATTATTTCTGAAGATGTGAATGAGGTTATTGTTGACCTTAATGAAACAGAGGATGCTGTTGAAATAGAGTATTACACTGAAGCTCCAGTAGCTGTTGAAGAAGAGCTGGATAGAGGGAAGAGGATAAGAGTTACAGGGCCTGATGATGTGCATTACCAGAATGTCCTCATATCCTCTGAATTGAATGAAAGCCTTGGAATAAGGAATCCTAGTAAGATAAGGATATACTGGCAGGAGAATGATACTTATTTGGATGCGAGCCTTGTTTCTGATTTGGATGATAATGGAGTTTATGATTATCTTGAATTTGTTGCTCCTCATTTGAGCAATCAGACTTTTGATATAATTGTTATAACTAATGCGGAGCACTTGGATTCAAGCAGGCAGTTTGTCTCTGATGTTTATAATGAAACCTATGCATTTGACGGAGTATGGAGCGAGACAATCAGCGAGAGTGAATATGTGAGGGCTTATTTTGAGGCAAACCTTACTTCTGAAAGGGACATAAAAATATATGCAAGAAAGACAAGGGCTAATCCAAGCATTGAAATTTACGAGAAGGATGGTGTGGATTTAATTGCATCTGCTTCTGTTGTTTCCGGTGATTACACAGTCTTTTCCCTATTAAGTCTTGTTGGAGAGCAGGATACTTTTGATATAAAAATTGTAAGCGGAGATGTTCAGATTGACCACATTGTTGACCCGGTTCCAAAATTCTTTGAGGATTGCACTGATTTGAGTGAGTGGACAATCCTCCCTTCTGGCCTTTGGTTTGCGGGAAGCGGGGCAACCGTAGGACTTTGTGAGGCTAAGAATCTTGGTGGGGCAGAAAGAATTATGAGTTCTCCTGCAGTAGATTTAAGCGGGGAGACCTCTGTGAATCTGACTTTTGATTTTGCAACAAGAAATATGGAATCAGGAGAATTTCTCAGGGCTTATGTATACAATGGAACAGGCAGCTATGTGCAGTTAATCCAGATTGAGCCTGCAGAGCCTGATGGAACGAAGAACTTTTCTCTGCAGGACTTCATCACTCTGACATCCACTGTTCAAATCAGGTTTGGATGTAACAATAATGCTAATAATGAGAGATGTCTTTTGGACAATATCAATATAACAACCTATCAAGCTACCGATACGATTTCCCCTGGTGTCACAATTGTAACTCCTGAGAATGCGACTTATAATGCCACCGACTTTCCTCTGATATTTAATGTGTCTTTAAGTGAAACAGGGGACACCGTCCTTTATTCTTTCGACGGAGGAGCCACGAATATAACAATGTCGACAACAGACAACGTATATTATACATTCACAAATGAGTCAATGCCTACAGGGAGCTATACTTTCCAGGTGTATGCAAATGACACATCAGGAAACAGGAACTATACTGAAAGCACCATTTTCAGTGTTGATAACACAAGAATAAACTCTTGCGGGAATATCACCAATGCAGGAAGATACACTCTTAATAATAATTTCTCAGGGCCGGGAAATTGCCTTGAGGTGAAAGGAAACGATATAGTTATTGATGGAAATGGAAAGACAATCACAGGAGATGGAGGAATACAGGACGTAGGAATACTTGTTTCGGGACTAACGAATGTGACTGTCAGGAACATAAACATAAGCAATTATGGCGTTGGACTATTTCTGAACAGAACAAACAATTCTCTTGCTGAGAATATAACTGTTGATTTGAGCACAGGCAGAGGAGTATACTTGCTTGATAGCTCCCATAATACTCTGGCAAACAGTACTATTTATCCTGCTTCAGGAAAGAAAGCCTTTGAATTGAAATTTCACTCAACGAACAATACTATTATAGATACTAATGTCCTTTATTCAGATATTGAGGACCCGGATGTTGAAGGTATTGATTTTGTTGACTTTTCAGGTGATGAAGAAGTTTCCCTGATAGATGTTGTTGTCACTAATTATTCAATTAATGCCTCCGGATTAAAGCTTGATTACAAGATTAGCGGAAAAGGAAGAATACATTTTCTGGAAGCCATTAGTGGTTCTGGAGAGTCTTTAGATGACCATATACAGATAGAGAATAGTGTTGTCTATTTAAAGACGGGAGATAATCCAGGGCTTGATAAGCCGGCAAATGTTACGCTTTACAATGTTCCGACAAGCTATAAAAATCCTGCTATTTTAAAAGATGGAGTCATTTGCGAGGATTGCTGGAACTTCACCTCTCTGAATGCAGGAACTGTCATCTTCAATGTTACAGGATTCAGTACATATACAATAGATGATGTCTCTGTTTTTGGGATATTGGAAAATGTTACTGCCCAGAATAATTTCACTCATATAAGCATTGACAACAGGACAACAAACTCTCCTTATAATGACCTGTTTTTGTATATCCCCTTTGATACAAATACTTCAACAACCAAGGTCTATGATTATTCATCTTATAACAGCGATGGGACCCCGGTGGGAAACGCAAAATACCAGGAAGATGGGGTATATGGAGACTATTTCTTTTTTGACGGAAAAGGTGGGGACAGGATTTCGCTGACAGGAACAAAAGTTGATGAATTTGGATTGAACAGGAATTTCAGTGTTTCTGCGTGGGTGAGAACAGACACTTCATCTGCCGTAGATAGAATGATAATCTCTGATTACAACCTTGGGACAAACAGAGGTTGGGCTCTTTATACGGACCCTAACGGAAACCTTACTTTTGTTATAAGAAGGGGAAATTCTTTTGTGAGATGCATTCTGGACTCAATAAGAGACAATCAATGGCATTTTGTTGCAGGAGGATACAATGGAGCAGGAGACAAGAAGGCTACTTGCCAGCTTGATTCTTCCGTTGATGCAAGCTCTATTTATGGAGGACTTGATTTTGGAAGCAACAGCGTTGGCCCTGCAATAGGTGATTTGAATGATGGCTCAAGCGCGGCTCCATGGAATGGGAGCATCGATGAGGTCTTAATCTTTAATGAGTCACTTAACTTTGATGAGGGACAGGCAATTTATCAAAATACTTCTCCAAGATTTAAGCATCTTGGTGAGCAGACATTCGAGGGGATAAATGTCTCAACAGACGGAACAGAGGACAAGCTGAACATAAGCCTTACTGAAAGTCTTAACTTCCCTGTTGTCAATTTCACTGTAAGAGTTGCGAACAGCACTGCGGGAGCTTATGCTTACGGTCCTGAATTCCAAGTCACAGGAGGAAATGCAAGCGATATTCCAATCGGTACGCCTACAAATCTTTCTGTTAGGATTATATTTCATCCTGATGTAAATAGGTTTTATTCGCCTCTTCTTGTCGGGAACATCACATTTACAGGATGGTCTTCTGTTGCAGGCGATGCTTCCCCTCCAGATGTGACAATCAATGTTCCAAAGGCAGGCGATAATTATTATTCAACAGACCTTCCTATCAACTTCACTGTGAGCTTGAATGAGAACGGAGATGCTGAATATAGCCTGGATGGGGGAGCAAGCAACACTACTATGTTCACTTCAAATGGAGGAAGGACAGGGACATTGCTGAATTACAGCTTATCTACTTTGAGTACAGGGAGCTATACTTTCCAGGTATATGCAAATGACACAACAGGGAACAGGAACTATACTGAAAGTGTTAATTTTGTCTTTAATACAACAGGGGCTGATATTAACTTTACTTCCCCTACTCCCGCAAATGGGGGCTTTGCAGGAAACTCTTTATTTGTCAACCTTTCAACAGGAGGGGAGGGACAGGGAGCGCATTATGCATTTACAGATTTTGATGATACCCTTGTTTTATGGCTTATGATGGATTATGCTAACGGCACAAGAGGAGTGACTGATTTAAGCAAATACGGAAATAATGGAACTCTCATTGCAAACTCTATTCAGAATAGGTCAGGAAAATTCGGGAAAAGCATGGAATTTGATGGTGTAGGGGATTATATTGAGATTGCTGATAGTGACAGTCTTGATGTACACAAGAACTTTACATGGGCTGCCTGGATTTATTTAAGGGAAGGCACAAAAGATGTGATGTTTAGCAAGGGGGCATCAGGAATAGGTGCCGTACTTGAAATTTCAGGAAGCAGTCTTTCCATAAGGGAAAGGGCAGGACCCACAATAGTTACAGGAACCCAGACAATAAGTGACAATGCCTGGCATCATGTTGCTGCAGTTTATAATATGACTGACGTCAGCTTATATGTTAATGGTGTTTTGGACATAAATTCATCTTTCTCTATCACTGGCGATGAAGAGAGCACAACTACTTTGCGGATTGGGAAAGACCATCTGGACATAGGAATTTCACAGCACAAGGGGATGATTGATGAAGCCATGATGTTTTCAAGGGCATTGAGCAGTGATGAAATCTCTTACTTGTATGATGCTGCTACGAATAAGTATGAGAACAATATTACCGGATTGAGGTTTGCATCTCACACTTTCACAGGCTATGTTGTTAATGATGTCGGAACTAAAAATCAGACTGAACAGAGGAGTGTGACAATCAGGCCCGAGCATATAAAGATAGATGCAAACACTGACTGTATTGGTTTGCTGGCAAATGCTACTACTTTCGGCTATGGCTCGAATTATACGGAACAGTGCAGGGCTCTCGACCCTAGCCTCAATGTTTGTCCTGCCTTAGATGCTGACTTGAATATAACAATCACAGGAAGGCTGAATGTTGATTCAGATTGTAAGATATTTTTCAACTCAACTCATATCGGAGAATTTGCACTTTATCTTGAGGGAGTTATGAACCTTAGCAATGGATTTATTTCGACAATCAATGCTTCCAACACATACAACTTTAGCGCTCCTGCGACCCACGCTTCTTTTGTGGATTCAAGAGGAACAATAGAGCGTTCGGATATAATCTCTCCACTTAACGTGAGTGATAGCCTGATAACCTTTAAGACAACAGGAGTCAAGGACAGGCTGGTTCTCATAAATTCTACTGACCTGGAGTCTTATACTGTTTCCGGGGGAAGCGTCTATAGACAGTTTAGGCTCAATGCTACAGTCAGAGACGATTCAGACAATCTTGTTCCGGGAGTGAATGTGAGTGCTTGGAATGTGACAAATGACAGGATATTCTCACAGACAACAAACGGGAAAGGTGCTATCTTCTACAATCTTACGGAGTATGCTGATGATGGAAATGGAAAGTCATTCTGGAATAATTATACAGTTAACCATACAAAAGTAGGATACAGGTATGCAAACGACACAAGCCTGAATATAACCCAGGACTATGTTCTTAACCTCACTTTAGAACTTTATGATACTATAGTGGTGAACACGGAAGAAACCCCTGCCCAAATTTTTACAAGAGTCGGGGACTCAACAGTTTTTAGTAATCTAAGCGATGCTTCCAGAAACTGCAGATACAGAAGCAATGCTATAATCAATATCACTTCGGGAGGAAACCTCATAATGGAAAACTGTACTCTTGAGATGGGAAATGACCTTGCTGACGGAGAGTTTAATTTGTTTGTTAACAGCGGAGGGGCAATCACTGCTAATTTCTCTAACCTGACAAATGCATTCAATAATCTTCATTACAGGTTCGCAGCGATGACGGGGTCTGTTTTGAACATTAAAAATTCCTATATCCTTCTTACAGGAGATACTGAAGGAAACTTGAGAAGAGGATTTGCAATTAATACTACCAGCGTCACGTTCTCCAACAATACGGTAGGCAAATCCTATAATGCTGACATAGAGATATTAAGCAGCAACATTGTCCTGGACAAAGTAAGCTTTGTAGGAAACAAGGGAGCGGGAGTCACTACCGATTACAATGTTTATTGCAGATACTGCATAAATGTCACAATCAGTGGCTCAAACTTAAGCGATTCCACAGGGGCGAGTGTTGTTGTGCTTGATGATCAGGAAATGATCCTGCTTGATTCAAACTATACAACCCATAGCGTCCAGCCTGGAGCAACCCTGTATAAGCAGTGGTATGTTGATTCCTTTGTGAATGATACCAGCGCAAGCCCTCTCTTGGATGCAAATGTTTCTTTCTTTAATGTCACAAACGCACTGACCGATAGCGGACTGACCAACAATACAGGAGGAATAAGACTTAATGTGAGTGATTTTGTTGTTAGCGGAACTGCCGGAGGAGGGACGAAAAATTATCAGGGCAACTACACCATAAATGCCACAAAAGCCGGTTATTCCAATGAGGAACAATCATGGAATGTCACAGGCAACTTAAGACTTGATTTTGCAACTTTGACAAATCCATTCCCAACATTTGTTCTGAATTCGCCCGCAAATGGTTCTACTGAATACTTTGAGGGAAGCCTGAATATTACACTGAATGCAACGGTTTATGATCTGTATCAGGATATTTTAGAAGTCAGGATATATGGGGTCAATGAGACCGGAACTTCCGACTTTTATACTCATGGGCTTATTTACAAGAACTCCGGGATTACAAACGGAACTGAGATTACTTATAACTGGTCATCACCCGTAAAAGTTCCTGATGAATCTACTGTATTTTTGATGCACTTTGACAATCTCACAGAGTATGGGGAGAACTCAAGTTATGTCAGAGATTTCAACTATTTGTCAAATAATGCAACTTTAGTCGGAGATGGAAGGCCTGTTTCGGGGAAACTGGGGGGAGCATTTGAGCTTGATGGCATATCACCCGATTATCTTGAAAGTGCCCATTCTTCCTTGTATAATGTTCCAAATATCACAATAACTGCATGGATAAAGCCCTATTCTACAGGAAATAAGGGATATATTGTATCAAAAGATGACGACTTGGGCGGATCGGAAGGGTTCTGGTTTAAATTTGATTACGGGCAAAATTATACAGATTTTGACACAGGTTCGGATAGCCCTGTAAATGGAAGCCCTAATTCACTGATAAGAAATGAGTGGCAGCATGTGGCTGTGACTATGAACGCTACAACAATCACTTTCTATGTCAATGGACAGAATGTCGGTGTGAATACTGGAAGCTATTCCATCACTACAAATACAAAGAGCTTATTGATTGGTACTTCGAGAGAGATTGCAGGAGGAGCTGGAACTCCTTCGGGTTTGAATGGAAGCATCGACGACCTTGTGATTTATAACAGGACTTTAGATTATCAGGAAATAAATGACAGCTACAGGCTGAAGAGGGGAACTTACCTTTGGAAGGTGAATATTACAGATAATGGGGATAATGGAAATGAGAGCGAACAGAGGCAGTTTACTATAGGTGTTGGTCCAATCAACCAGGGTCCTGCAGCACCAAGCCCAGAAATAAATTCTACAGACGGAAGTAATAGGACTGCGCAGGACCTGAATTGCTTTGATACCTTAATAGATGCGGAAGGAGATGTGATGAATGTATCAGTTGAATGGTATAAAAATTCTGCCCTGCATCTGGCACAGGAGTATAATAATAATTATGCAAACAACAGCTTCTTTAACGCTGTTCTGGAGTCAGGAAATACTTCAAAGACTGAAAGCTGGACATGTGGTATAAGAATTTTTGATGGGGTTGATTACAGTTCATGGACAAACACAACAGGGAATGTTACCATACTCAACACTCTTCCAGATATCCCTGGACTGTCAAGTCCTGCTGATGGCTCTGCTACAACAGACAGGACACCGACTTTCAGCTGGATAAGTGACTTAACTGATGTTGATGGGGATATTCTCTCATTTGATTTGAATATAACCTGCTATAATACTGCAGGAGGCCCTTGTGCAGGAAGCGGCAATGATGACAGGCTTATTACATTAATCAGCTCTACCTCGGAAACCCTGACGAGCGAGCTTCAGTACTTTATTGATAATAATGATTATTATAACTGGACTGTGAGAGCTTATGATGGAGAAGAGTATAGCTCGTGGGCAACTGATTACAGCCTAAATATAACTGCTCTGGTTGATGTAACCCTTCCTAACGGAAGTGTTGAATTTGGGGTAGTCTCCCCTCTTGGAAATTACGACACTACAGATGATTCTCCGAAGCCGTTCCTTATCCAGAATGATGGGACTGTCTTTGTAAATATTTCAATCTCTGCAACTGATTTGTGGGCTAAACAATTGAATCCAAGCAGATACTATCAGTATAAAATTGCAAATTACACCCTTGAAAATGGGTCTTTCAACTGGGCATTATCAAGAATATTCTTCAGGAATCTTTCGACCTCTGCAGAAACTGCCATTGTGGAATTGAATTACAGTAATGCAACAGACACTGCAGAGATAGATATTAACATAAGCGTTCCTCTTGATGAGCCGGCAGATGTAAGGAGTTCGACTGTAACATTTACAGCGAGTTTGACAGAATGATAGATAAAAAAGTTGTTTATGGGATTGATTTCATCCTGATAGTCGGGACTTTGATTGGAGTCTTTTTTGCTGTAGGTTATGTCCAGCCTCTTGTTATAGGGCCTATAGATGGTCTGGAAACTACAAACGGAAGTATCCTTTTTGAATTTGAGAAGGCAAATCTGATTTTGATTGATGATAACCCTGAATTTACTTCCCCTGAAGAAATACATGCAGAAGACAACCTCATTGTGAATCTTAAGCCCGGGGTATATTACTGGAAAGTGGAAGGGGCCCTGCCCGGAGAGACAAGACAGCTTACAATTATTTCTGAAGTGAGTCTGAAGCTTAAGGAAAGCAGCAGCGGATATTCATTAGTGAATTCAGGGAATACGAGGCTTAATGTTGATATTTATGAGGATGGAAAAAAGACGGGAGATGTAATTCTTGAGGTTGACGAAGACAGGGAAGTGAAGGGAACTAAATTCATTGGAGGACAGAATGAATAAGAAATTAATTATTTTTGCTTTTGCACTTATTCTTTTAGCTTCTAATGTTTTGGCAATTGGAATTACTCCAGGTAGGAGCACTTTTGATTTTGAAAGAAATGCCATTAAAGAAGTTGAGTTTACTGTTGTCAATTCAGAAAGCAGGGATATGAACCTGATTGTTCTTGTGCAGGGGGAATTGAACGAAAGCATTTCAGTTTCAGAAGTCTCATTTAAGATGGCTTCTACAGAAAAAGAGAAGAAATTGAGATATATTTTGGCGATGCCACCTAATCTCAAGCCGGGGCTGCATGCAGCAGAAGTTGTTGTTATTCAGCTTCCTGAAAAATCGGAGGCAAGTGATGCATTTATAGGAGCCGCAGTCGGAGTTGCCACCCAGATACATGTCTATGTGCCCTTCCCTGGAAAATATGCCCAGGCACAGATGAATGTAATCTCCAATCCGGGCAAGGTCAATTTTGTCATTCCTGTTCATAATAGGGGAGATTTGGATTTAGCAAGAGTCAGGGCGACCATTGATATATACAGCCCAGTGAATGAGAAGATAGCTACAATTCAGAGCAGTGAGATTTCATTGCTTAGCGGGGAGAGAAGAGAGGTTGCAGGCGTGTGGGAAACAAGCTCTGCCCCGGGGACTTACAGGGCTGTTGCTACATTGATTTATGATGAAGAAACTTTGACAATAGAACAGCAGTTTAATGTCGGAGAAGAAGTTCTTAAGCTTGAACAGGTTGAGGTCAATGATTTCAATCTTGGGGGAATAGCAAAGTTTGAGATGCTTGTTGAGAATAAATGGAGCCAGCAGGTTACAGCTTATGCCCAGATGCTTGTTTATAATAAGGATGGGGAAGTTATGGCGGACTTCAAGTCTGCAGGGTATGAAATCCTTCCACTTCAGAAGACTTTAATGGTTGCATTCTGGGATACCGCAGGGGTAAGAGAAGGAACTTATGATGCCTCTGTCTTTTTGAGGTATGGAGAGAAATCGGACCAGCAGGATTTGAAGCTTGAAGTATCTGAAAGGAATATAAGAGTTATAGGAGTAGGTTATGTAATCTCTGCAGAATCTGACGGAGAAGGAATTTTTGGAAATACTTTAGTTCTTGTTTTAATTGTGGCTGTTGTTCTTCTTATACTGATTAATATAACCTGGTTCCTTGTATTGAGAAAGAGACTGAAGAAATAGATACACAATCTTTAAATAATCATAATTTCCGGCTTTTGTATGAGATTTGAAGATTCAGATTTGTTTGAGCTGATTGAGCAGGCAAGAAATTCAGATAGAAGAAGGGCTCATAAGGCTTTGCATCCTCCTGAACATCAAGGCATAAGAGGATTGCTTATGGGTGTAGTTGAGGGAAGTTATGTCCAGCCTCATATGCATCCTACGAGGGGCAAAAATGAGATGCTCGTGCCATTGAATGGGAGATTTACTGTTGTTTATTTTGATACTGAAGGAAGGGTAACGGAACATTTGGATGTATCCAGAAAAGGGGATGGAGATTCAATGTTTGCTGAAGTTCCTGACAGGACATATCATACTGTAATCTTTCCCGGCCCAACTCTTATGCTTGAAATGTCTAGAGGGCCTTATAATCCTAAGACAGATAAGGAGTTTGCTTTGTGGGCTCCATCTGAAAGAGATAGCAGGCAGGATATAGATGGATATATTGAATCTTTGAAGAGCCAAATTGGAATGGCTTTGTCTTAATTTTCTTGATTTCTTTCCAGTTTTAGCTTAACCGGATTTTTTGTCTTCAAATTTTGTTTTACCAACTTGTTTATAATCCAAATCCCGAAAATTATGTTTAATACTATCATAGCTGTTAGTATATCTTTGTCTGTCCAAAGGTTTAGAGCTATAAATATTATATCCCAAATAATTATTAGGATTATTATCGTATTTTTTATCCATCCCATCTTTACTATTAATTTATATCAGGAAAGGAATGATTAATCCACCAATTTCACGTACAGAAATTACAGGCAATCTTTTAGTTGCCCTTATATTCGTGAAGTGTGGAGGAACTGCTCCTGCGTAGCCGTCCTTGTATTGCCTTCCAATTGCAGGTGAGCCCGGCCTTGGCCTTCCGTTTGAGTCAAGCATTGGATTATCTTCTATATTATTCTTTCCTATTCCTCTATCTGCCATCGTTTCTTCAACTACTTCGTGTGCTATGAAATTCCATGGGGAACCCATTCCATTATATGTATCAGGGAAGAACTCTGCCTGTGAATTTACTATTATGCTGTCGCTGAAGTGGTCGTTTCCCTTCATCTCTGTAACTGTCTGATTCTCCCATATTACTGGGGCGTCAATTCCTACTACTGTCACTCCGTCAAGAGTCAGATGGCTGCCACCCAAAAATTTAGTTTCCCTTCTTGTACCGTTTATTTCTGCAAAGTGAATTCCTATGGAACCTTCTTTCATATAAACATTCTCAAGCCAGATTGTTGGCTCTAAAGTCTCGGATTCATCATATTGATTGTCCCAGGTGATGTGCTTGTCAAACCCGTTTGTCTTTAGGAAAGAGAAATTAATATTTTCATAATTCTCTCCATTTATTAGCGCTCCTATGAATCTTCCTTCCATTTTTAAATCGGAGAAAGTGTTATTGCTTGACTTTATCTCAAAAATAAACCCAGTGTTAGCGTTAGGCCCTTTCAGAATAGTATTGTCCCAGCCGGCTCCTTTAATATCAACTCCATCAATTTTTAGAACGAACCAAACTCTATCCATTGGAAGCTCGTAGGTTCCTGAGGCAAAACTGATTGTGTCTCCGTATACTGCATCTGTTTCCCCGTCTTTGCCAAAAGTTTCCGAATCTCCATCCATTATGTTGTTGATAAGTGTAGGATATCCATCAGCCATCCAGGATGGGTCTACAATGATTTCCCTTGCATCAGCCGAGCTTACAAGAAATGCAACGGATGCTACTAATATTAATGATAACAAGAATGCGTTTTTCGTTTTTGATACCATTTTATACGTATTTTATAGGTGTTTGGGGTATATAAACTTTACCATTGTTCTGGCTTTGTTTAATAAGTAGGGGCTGTTTAAAAAGTCCTTGAAAATTTATTAATTTATTGGGATAGAATGAATTTGAATGTCTTTTTCTGGTTTTGCGGAAAATTTCACTCTTTGGACATTCTCCCCTTCTTTTTTCCCGCCTATCTTTATTAATTGCTTAAATCCTATGCTTCCTTCTCCTGTTTTTCTTTCTGTAACCTCTAAATCAAAATCAACACCTTCCTTTATGACAAATCCAGATTTCTTTACACCCTCACTAATTTGATTTAAGGTATTCTCTATAAAAGTTTGAACTTCACTACCTGTTGTTTGAGGTAAATCGCTTGTCATTCTTCCGCCTCAATAATCTGAACTTTTGAATTTATCATTTTTTCGTAGTTGTCTTTAAGTTTTGTTTTAATTTCTTCTATCTTCTTGTGTTTCTCTGCAATTTCTCTTTGCTTATCTAAATCAAATTCTCCGTTTTCATCTATGGGGATTTCTATTTGGACTTCCTTCATTCTTTCAGTTCCTAATCTCTTATTAGAACCTTCGCCCAATTTGTAGTTAGGGAGTGTTTGATTTAAGATAAAATTCAGGTATTCAAAATCAACTTTATCCTTATATTCTGGCTTAACTCTTAAAATCCCGCAGTGAGTAGTTATTGAAAATTTCCCATTTCTATAAAATACTGTTCCAACATAAGTTCCGTCTGTTGTCCAAGTAAAACATTCTTCTTCATAATCATAAGTGTCTATGCTTCCTATTTCTCCTAAATTAGAGGTTTGAGAAGAATAAACAGGAAACTCGCCTTTGTGTTCGTGCATATATTTCTTTGTATATTTTGCATTTCCTTTTTCGGCTTCAAAAATACCTTCTTCTCCAGTAATTGAAATTGATTTTATTTCATATTTGCTATTAATGTCAATTTCCATATCCCCTATTTTTTTATAATCTTCTTTTAGTTTATTTTTTATCTGCTCAATTTTAGCATATTTCTCCGCAATTTCTTTTTGTTTATCTAAATCAAATTCTCCATTTTCATCTATTGGAATTTCTACTGAAAGTTCTTGTTTCAATTCAGTTTTATACAATTTTTTATCCCATTTTCCATAACCAAGAATATCAATTTTATTTTGCAATTCGTATAACAAATACTCATAAAGAATTTTTTTGTTTAGAATTTTTATTATATTCACAACATCATTAAGATAAAATTCTCCATCTCTAATAAATACTTTTCCAACACTTCCATCAGCATTAACCGTTAAAAATTTTCCATTAAACTTTTTAGCATTTTTAACTATCTCTTTTATTTTATCAGAAACATATCCCATAACTTCTCCTTCAAATTTAGAAGATGAATAAAAAGGTATATGTCCTTGTGCTTTTTGAATATCTTGTTTTCTAACTCTTTCTCCATTATCAACTTCAAAATATTTTTCATTCCCTAAACTAACATTTTCAAAACCAAGTTCCATTTTATAAGCCCTCTAAAATTTTATTAAGTTTATCAAAATTTTCCTTAATATTTTTCATTTCTTCTTTAAATTCATCTATTGTAAAAACTTCTTCCTTTTCAGAAATTCCAAGTTTTTCTTTTTCTTCTTTGCTCCACCACTTATCAATTATCCAATATTTTTCATTTTCAAATTTCTCAATAGGTTGTAATTTACATCGTGGGTCGTCTGTTTGAAAATTATTTGGACTTCCTTTAAATTGATTAAATAAATTCTTTGCATTATCTAAATCATTTTCAGGAATTTCAAAACGATTAATATCTAATGTTTCCCCAATATTAGAAACTAAATAAGTAAATACTGGAAAATCCTGTTTAAGATTTTCACATTCATCTTCATCGCAATCCTTTTTTGTTATTCCTAAAACATAGGTTTTCTTTGGCGTATTAAAGAAAGTTTTCGCGGGTAAAGAAATAATACAATTAATGTAACAATTCTTTTTTATTTCATCTCTTAAAACTTTATTAGCAAACACATTAAAAATACTATCTGGTAAAACAATAAATGCCTGTCCTTTTCTCTTCAAATTTTTTATTATCCATTTTAAACATAAACCTTCCATTCCTTTTCCACTATTCTTATAATAATCAGTTAAACCATCTTCTTCAATCTGTTTTCTTATTGTAGTTACTCCGCTTGTTATATATGGGGGATTAGTAATAATTAAATCAGGTTTATCATCATTTCTTTCAAATCTTTCAGTTTCTTTTAATGTTCCAAGATTACTATCGGATAAAAAGTGGAAAGTATTATTTATTATTTTTGAAAATTCTTCGTTTAAGGTTGGATTTTTTTCAACTAAATCAGACAGATAAATAAGCATATTTGCTTTTGCTAAAATAATAGTTCTTTTTTGTTCGTCGTTATCTTCCCTTCCTGTATCGTATCCTAAAAGTTTTACAGGAGGATTTATTTTATTATTCTTAGGAATAAATTTATTTTTCAAATTTTGAGATATTTGAAATGGCTCTAAAAGAAAACCACCAACACCGCAAAATGGGTCACATATAAATTCTGCCTTATCAACATCAGCCATTTCAACAATTCCCTTAACAACTTTTCTCGGAGTAAAAAATTGCCCTAATTTGCTTTTGTCCTTACTCTGTTTCAAAAATGTTTCAAATAATTTTGTTTTAAATCCCTTGTCAATATTTCTTAAATCTCCAAACTTTGCATATTTTTCAATAGTGTCTTTAAATAAAGTCGCTTGTGATAAAACAGGGCTTCCATCTTTATTCACAAAAATAGTTCCGTTAATTATTGTTGTTCCGTCATCTCCCGCTTCAAATAAATTTCTTATTTCTTCTCTGCAAGTTTTAGCATAGTGTTTGAGAACTGTTTTACTATCTTCTGTTTTGTAAAGTTTCAATAAATAATCAAAACTATTAACACCTTTTAAAACTCCTAAATCACTCAAAAACTTAAAGATAAAAATCTCAACAACATTATAAAGACAGGCAGTGGGATTATCTTTTGTGCTTATGTAGATACTTTGCCAAACACTTCTCGCAAGAGGTGTCGGGTCGGTTTTTTCTGTTGCTTTTAAAATAGAATTTTTATTATTTGTTTCTTCTAAAATTCTTTTAACTAATCTATAAGTTTCTCTTGTTTCGTCGTCTAATTTTGAAATATCTTTTTTATCGCTTTCCTTAATAAAAAGTTTCTTTTGTAATCTTTGCTTATCGTCATTTAGTATATAAGAAAAACTTCTTTTCTTTCCCGTTGTTCTATCTTTATATTCATTATTTTTATCGGGGTGGTTTGGATTTATCCAATAAGTAACAATTCCATCTGTAATAATTCCTATTTGTGCCTCTAACTCTTGACATAAATCATTACATTGTTCAATCGCTTCTCTTTTCTGTTTATCCGTCTGAAATTCAGAAGGCTTTTTGTATTCCAAAACAGCAATAACTTTTGGTTTTGATTTATTTGCTCTATCAACTAAAATTCCATCGGGTTTTCTAACCTCATATTTATCGTAATCCTTATTTGGAATTATATTTGATTTTTTGTATTGTTTCAATGTTGTAGAATGTAACGGAAAGAACTCAAAATCCATAATAGTAATTCCTTTCTTTGTTAATCCTCTTTGAGATAATTCTTCGCTTGACATTTTATTTTTTAACCTCTTTATTTTCGCCGTTCTTTTTGTAATCATACCAATATGCCGTTTTACAATTTGGGCATATTCTTGGGAGTTTCTTAATATCTTTCTCTAATTGTTCTAATTCAACTCTTGGTATCCAACGATGACCGCACCTTAAACATTTGAAACCATTTACTTTAATCTTAATTTTGCAATCCTCATTTACACTAATAGTATAATTCTTCATACATTATTTAAGGTTTTTGTTCTTTATATACTTATTGTTTATAAAAACATTGTTAATATAATATGTTTTTATTTTAGTCGTTTATAGGATAGTATTTTTATCGTCGGTGATTATATAGTATTTACTTATATAGGTAAGAAATAGAAAGGTTTATATAGTAGTTATTCCTTATATAAGTAAGATGATAAAAGTAAATAATCAAATACAAACAACAGACATAAGAAAACTTAACCGAGAACAGCGAGGGAAGTTAATCTTTGAGAGGGGAAGAATAGCAAAGAAAAATAACTTTTGGGTTGTTGGCTCTCAAACCTCTTTCAAAGTGTATAAGGTTAGTTTTAATGGACATACACCCGTTTGTAATTGTCCTGATTGTCAATTAAGAAAAGATAAGTGTAAGCATATTTTTGCAGTAGAACTTTACATTAAAAGACAGATTAACAAAGAGGGAAAATTAACTGAAACAAGAGGAATAAATATAAAACAATATTCTCAAAAGTGGAGTGCTTATAATAAATCTCAAACAAATGAGAAGTTAATTTTTATGAAGTTGTTAAAGGATTTATGTGAGAATATAGAACAACCAGAATATAAATTTGGTCGTCCAACTTTGCCTTTTAGTGATATGCTTTTTGGTTCTGTAATGAAAGTTTATACAGGGTTTTCATTAAGAAGATTTATGTCTGATATGAAAATTGCCCACGATTACGGATTAGTTGATAATGTGCCTTGTTATTCTTCATTATCTAATTTTATGAATAAAGAAGAAGTTAAACCAATTTTAGAAAATCTAATAACAATTAGTTCTTTACCATTAAAAGAAATTGAAAAAGATTTTGCAGTTGATAGTTCAGGTTTTTCTACTTCAAGATTTGCTCGTTGGTTTGATTACAAATGGGGTAAAGAACGAAAGTATAAAGTTTGGTTAAAGGCACATTTGATAAGTGGAGTTAAAACTAATATTATCACAGGAGTTAAAATAACAGAAGGACAGGAAAACGACAGCCCACAATTAAAAGAGTTAGTGAGAAAAACAGCAGAGAACTTTGGAATTTCAGAAGTAAGCGGAGATAAAGCATATAATTCAAGAGAGAATTTTAAAGTTATAGAAGAAGTTGGTGGAGTTCCTTATATTCCTTTCAAGAAGAATGTTACAGGAAAAAGAGGCGGTTGTTCAATTTGGGGAAAGATGTATCATTATTTTATGTATAAACACGAAGAATTTTTAGAGCATTATCACAAGCGTTCAAATTCCGAAACAATCTTTCATATGATTAAAACAAAGTTTAGAGGAGATATTAAAAGCAAAAAGCAGACAGCACAATTTAACGAACTTCTGATTAAAGTTTTGTGTCATAATGTTTGTGTTGTAATTCAGGAAATAAACGAGTTGGGGGTAAAAGCAGAATTTAATCTTGAACAGACAAGAGAAATTTCTGTTTAAAAAGTATGGGCTAATTATGACTTATTAAACAAAGCCCATTGTTCTGTATTGTTGCGTCTAAGGGATCTGCTCAGAGATAATAATCATTAAAAACTATTGCTTCAATTATTTACTATGCCCAAATTAGTTATTTTAGAAACTCCATTTAAAGGAGATATAAAAAAGAATAT